>Ga0099364_10002228_pt1 | contig 31027 bp, 33 predicted proteins | sample TergutTh196P3_FD_73070 | JGI IMG/M metagenome (GOLD analysis project Ga0099364, IMG submission 73070) | Microcerotermes parvus P3 segment gut microbial communities from Pointe-Noire, Republic of the Congo - Th196 P3 | ecosystem: Host-associated > Arthropoda: Insects > Digestive system > Gut ... | reverse complement strand
TACTTTTGTAAGAAAGAACCTTGATTTCAAATAATTCAAATACTTTTTCATAAACAACTGATTTATTAAAAAATTTCACTACTGACCGATTAAAAAAATAAGGGGCGCTGCTATTTGAGGCATTGCCCCTAAAAGTTGTACCTTTGTTGTTCCACCAAAAAAGGACAACATGGGCAAAGATAGCAAAAAGAATTTAGTCGGCCAGCCGATTTTCAAACAAATCATAGAAAGAATACCCAAATCGTTATTCGATGAGATTGTGATCCGCAATGAGAGTGACCGGTATTACAAGTCGTTTTCATCGTGGGACGAGTTTGTAACGCTCCTTTTTGGTATACTGACCCGTTGCGATTCAGCACGTGAAGTATGTGATGGGATGGCCGCTTTGGGCGGTAAATTGAACCATTTAGGCATGGATTGCGCCCCTGCAAAGAGTACCTTTGGGGACGCTTTGCGTAACAGGACGTGTGATATTTTCGAACAATTTTATTTTGCCTTGCTCTCGCATTTTTCGCTTGTTTTATCGGACAGCCGAAAAGATGGCATCAGTTTCAAACAATTTTATGCCTTCGATTCAACCACTATTCGTCTATTTACAGATGTGTTGAAAGGAGTTGGCCGTAATCCAAAGGGCGATGGGAAAAAGAAAGGCGGATTAAAAGTCCATATGCTGACCGACGTACATGCCGATGTGCCCGTATTCGCAAGAATAAGTGAGGCCAAACAGCATGACAAGAATTTTTTGAAATATTTAAACGTTTCTAAAGGTAGCATGATTGTTTTCGACAAGGCATATAACCACTATTGGCAGTTTGCCAAATGGACACAGGAGGAGATAAACTTCGTTTGCCGTCTTAAAGACAATGCTGTCTATGAGGTTCAGCAGGTTTTATTTGAGGCTACGCAACCCTGTGAACAGGTAGGCATCCTCAAAGAAGAACACATTCATTTGAGGTATGCAGAAAAGAAGAATGGCCCGAAAACCAAAACACTTTGCCTGCGTAAAGTAACCTACAAGGATGAAAAAGGACGTATTTACCAATTTATCACCAATAATTGGAGCATTAGCAATGAAGAGATTGCGTTAATTTATAAAAATCGATGGACCATTGAGACCTCGTTCAAAAAACTGAAACAGAATTTTCAACTGCGCTTTTTTTACTCTGAAACCGAAAACGGTATCAAGACACAAGTATGGTGCACATTGATTGCCTATCTGTTATTGACAGTTCTTATGAGAGTCTCCAAATCGAAAAAGGCCTTTTCAACCATTGCGGCATTGATACGAATACATCTGATAAGTCAATTAGATTTGGTATGGGTAATCGAAAATGGCAGGCGTACCTACATTAAACGAACTAAAACGAGAAATAAAGCGCCGGATGCCGTGCAATTATCCTTGTTTTAGAGGGGGTAGGTTTTAAAAAATGACTTTTTTGATAAATAATTTGTTGAAATACAACCAAATGAAAATTAATTGCTATATTTGTCGGTCAATAGTGAAAAAATTTAAAACATTAAAACAACTTTTTTGGCAATCTCGTATTTTTATAACGTAAATAGTTCCTTTATATTATCTGATTTTTCTAATCGTCAATTGTTTTCTCTACTTTACAGTGCTTTCGCGACTTGCATGTAACGTTTGCAGGGCTTTGCGAAGTTGGGGGCTTTGGTTGGTATGCCTCAAAAGGGAAAAGGTTAGTCGAATGAGCCGCCGTTTGGGTTGCGTACACCCCCAATTTCGCAAAACCCAAGTTATCTGCATACCTATTTTTACGCTTCCTAATTATCTCGCCTTCAATATATTGGTAACTACTGCTTCCACAATATATACTGTTTGGATAATCTCCCTGCATCTCTGCCACACTGCATTGGTTAATTGAATAAATCATGTCTCTGTATCTTAGTTTTCAGTATACAAAGATAATACCCATTTTTGAACGAAACAAATTATTTCTCTGTCTATTTGTCACGTTTTAAAAAAAGTTTGAAATATGAATCATAGAATAAATCCAATGGGCGCAAACGGTTACGATTGCTGCGTTATATGGCTTTTGCTCTGTGTATTATCTGTGTTTTGCCGTATCTTCGCCATTATTGTATAACTGTGCTTTATGGAAAGGTTTTTTTGCCATAGGAGACAATATTTGATTGTCAAAGAAAAAACAACGGTATTGCGTCAGCAATACCGTTGCAAATATTCTCTGTTCCGTTATCGCTTCACGTTGCACCTCTGCAGAGCGTTTATAATTTCACGGAACGCTGCAAAGATAATCACTTTTTTCAATTCGATGCTCTTTTACCGCCAAAAAATCCTTCTGTATGTAAAAATTTGCTTGCCCGCGGGGGTTGTCGCCATGCTACCGAGATTATAACCTCAAGCAATTCAGTACAATACATGGAAACAATCATTTTTATATTTGAAATAGCCGTTATAACGATGCAAGCCTATAAGACCTGCTTTTTCAATTATAAAAATGATTCAATCTTTCAGAGTTAATGTTTGACCGCTTCGTAGAGGACGATGTTTGCCGTAAACCAGTACAACCTCTTAATTGCTGCTTTATTTGCCAATGTATTGATTATCAACACAGTTTTTTGGCTGCCTGTTTTGTCGCCGCTAATAGTAAATAACTGAATTGATGTATTTTAGGGTGTTGCTTATGTCTTTGTGTCCCATTTTCATTTGTATCTCTTCTGTGGTCTTTCCCTGTTCCATCAATGCCTTAACGTAATTATGTCTGAATGCGTGCAATGCAATCGGTTTGTTACCTGTGTATAATATCCTGTATGGTAATGCGCCGTAAAAGTCCCTAATAAGTGTACGGTATGAATGTGTTGCTGTGTGTTCTTCCTTATTCTTTATCATTCTTATAAATGGCTTGGGTAATTCGGACTCTTTAAATATCCGTTGTTCTCCATCTTTTGAGGTTGTCAGTATACAATATCCGTTGCCGTCTAATTCCCATCGCTTTACTTCCTGTGCTTCTATATAACGGCATCCTGTACGGTACATTAAGTCATATATTACGGCATTTGGATTGTATGAATTAATGAAGTGCGCTACAATCGCTTGCAACGCACTGTCAAGGTTATGAAAACTAAGAATCGTCATACCATTTGGATAGCAACGGCGTTTGTCGACTTTTTCCTGTCTGCCGAAACGATGTATGCTATACCCATACCCGGGAATCCGTTGAAATATGAAACCACAAGTTGACCCGAACCAATTACAGCGGATGTTAGAGGCTCTTCGTATATCTCTGCAACTTTGTTTGCCTCACTCCATTTTGCCATTCTCAGTATATCGCCTACTTTCAAATCGTGAGCAATAGCACTGAATACTATAGCCATGTTGGACATAGAGGGAGCGGTAAGTGTAATTTCACCCAACTGTCCGTTCGTGATTTCAAAGGGAACTCTATTTTCTATAATGTTCCATGCGTTAGGCTCTCTAATCACATCCATCTTGTCGACGTTGGCACTCACAAATGCGTTATATGCTGACTGATAACGCTTCCTGTTGACAAACGCACCTCTCATAAAGGATTTCATTATACCCCACAGCATGACACAGTTAGCCATCTTATTACGCTGGTTTATTTGCGCCTGTGTGTTCGGGTTAGCCACGTTGGGCTGATACTTTCGGGCTATCGTTCTGCCTTTTACGGTTGCAAGAACTACTTCCCCTAATTTCTTTTTACCTGTGCCTATTGCGACACTGTTAGTTATTGCCATGATTAATAATAAATTAAGTTATTTGCTTCGGCTGCCTCTTTCAATTAAATGCCTGTCGGTCATCGGCTGCCGTTGATGACACAAAAGGCACAATCTGCCAAACGGCGAAAAATCGGAGTTGTTACGGCGTTACATCGCTGTCATTTACTTTGTTGGCTTTCTTCTTAAACAATCCTGCAACAAATGAAACAACGGCAACTAATACGGTAATAATCAAATCTTTCAAGTCTGGATTAATCATTGTATCCATAATAAAACGTTTTAAATTACGGTGCAAAGATACAAATGTTTTTCAAACTGCAATGACAAAATGTCATGTTTTTTCGTGAAATTTTGCAAATAACTTATTATTAATGTGTTTGAGGTCGGTATAATCTGACAGACTGACAGGAAATAAGGGAACGTATATTTTTATACACTCTTTTTCGTATACTCTGTACTTTTCGGGGTGGCTCTTGATGTGCTCTATCAGTCTGTTATACTCGTCTATTCCGTACAGTTGGGATGTGAACAACGCGCTTATGTCTCTCGAACAGTGCCAGGGCAACCTGTATGATTGTATGTCGTTCTTGCTTACGTATTTGGTTAGGTATGTCTGTAGTTTTCGCCGTGCCTGCTTTTTGGACAGTTTAAATGCTCTCTTTGTGCGTCTCTTGGACTTATAGAGGTTATCCACGTCAACGCCGTTATATCGTTCCAAAGGGGCTGTATTGCCTGTTAAATTGCCTTTGTTGGACTGTGTGATTAATGCCGCTTTCATGTAACCGTTTACCTCTTGGATTGGCATTACTGTATTGGTTAGCATGTGAAAATGTACTGTACCGTTTTTCTGCCTCTCTGCAACCCACAAATACGACTGCAAGCCGTTGTTTTTCCTGCACCTTGTCAACCACGTATTGAACACTTTATATGCAATGTCATCTGCTATATGGACAGGAAATGTAATCGTGTAGAATGCACAGAATTTCTCACTCTTTTCGATAGAAAAGAACGCGGCTATCTTGTTCCGTACTTTCGTCTTATTAAGGGAGTACGTTTGGGCTGTCAGTTTGGCAGGGTTGCAGATAACGTCTTGGCGGCTTGGCGAAGTTGGGGCTCGACTGCACACCGCTTGGGTTGTCACTGACGGTTCGCCGGCACACCGCAGTTCGGGTTGTCACTTCAACCCCAATTTTGCCAAACTGCTTGTTGGCTGAAGTGCATCTACGCTATACTACATTATGCAAATTCTTATACTACTCTCGTGGCAAAATTTGTTTTTCTGATTTGCTGAAACATTGATGATTGAAGGATTTTTGCATTTTCAATATCAAAATCATTCTGCAATCCGAGCCAGAATTTTGCCGAATTGCCAAAGAACAAACTTAACCGCAATGCAGTGTCTGCCGTAATTCGACGACCTCCATTGATAATACCTGAAATGCGCGTCTGAGGAATGTTTAGTTCTTTAGCAAGTCGATACTGTGAAATGCCAAACGGAGTAAGAAATTCTTCCTGTAAAACCTCACCCGGCGTTATATTTTTTAATCTTTCCATTTTTATATATTTTTAGTGATAATCAATTATTTCAATTTCTGAACTGTTGTTTCCAACCCATAAGAAAACAATCCGCCATTGGTCGTTGATGCGAATGCTATATCTATTTTTCAAATCACCCATCAGTTTTTCCAGTCTGTTACCGGGTGGTACACGCAAATCGTTTATACTTTGCGAGTTATTTATCATTCTTAATTTACGCCGCGCGGTATGCTGAATTTCAAAAGGCAATTTTGTTGAAACATCTCCGTTCCAAATTTTTTCCGCCTCCCTGTCTTTGAATGAAATTATCATCGCTTTTTAATGATTACGCACTACGTTACTAACGGCAAAAGTAAGTATTTGTTTCTATATTACAAATTTTTCCCCTATTTTAACATTACACATTTTCCAAAGCGCTGTCGGTTCCACTACTGCGCTCTCGCCACATTGCAGCCAACATATAAATATTATGATTATATCCTTTCCCGTATCTCAACAAAAACCTATATTTGCGGGAAATTTAATCAGCCTCTTAAAATTGACTGCAATGAGTACTGCCCCATTTTTTACGCCGGAAGAGAAGAAAGCGTTTTTTTCTGTCTATCGTACGCTGCTTTCGAATCTGTCCCATAGTCTAGAAAAAGAGGATATCCCCAAGATGAAGTCATTGCTGCGACGCGACGGGGCGCTTGACTGCTATGCCCGCGACCCGAACGGCATCAATGGCCTTTTGCGCAATGTGCATACGGCTGTGATTGCTACTTCCGATATCGGACTGAAACGGATTCCTGTCATTGCATTACTCCTTTACAGACCTGTATTAATGCAAGTTATATCACTCGAAGAAGTGGAGAGAACGTTCGACTCAGATGTTTCGCTGATGATTGGTCGCCTATTGAAGACGTCCGTTTTGTATGCCCGGAATACGGCGATTCATTCCGAAAATTTTCATCACCTGCTGTTTTCCTTTGCGGAAGATATACGGGTTGTACTGATTATGATTGCCGACAGGCTTTGTATGATGCGTATGGGCAAACAAATCAATGCAGAAGAACGGATTCAGATGTCAACCGAGGTTTCGTATCTTTACGCTCCGCTGGCACACCGTCTGGGGCTGTACAGAATCAAAAGCGAACTGGAAGATTTATCTCTTAAATATACTGACCCTGTAAGGTTTGATGATATCAGGAATAAATTAAATGAGACAAAACAATCGCGCGATGCCTATATTGCGGAATTTATCGAACCTGTCAGGGAAAAACTGAAATCTGCCGGATTGAATTTTGATGTCAAAGGGCGCACGAAATCTATCTATTCGATTCACAACAAATTGAAACGACAATATACGGATTTTGAAACCATCTACGATTTGTTTGCTATCCGGATAATTTTAGACTCCCCTCCTGAACATGAGCGCGCCGATTGCTGGCATGCGTTTTCGATTGTCACAGACATGTATCAACCGAATCCGAAACGACTGAGAGACTGGATATCGGTACCTAAAAAGAATGGCTATGAGAGTTTGCATGTGACTGTTTTAGGCCCCCAAAAGCGCTGGGTGGAAGTGCAAATCCGTACGCAACGCATGGACGAGGTTGCCGAAAAAGGACTGGCCGCCCACTGGAAATACAAGGGTGTGAAAGAAGAGCGCGGGTTAGATGAGTTTATCAACGACGTGCGCGCCATGCTCGAAACACAAAGCACGAATCCGATGGATATGATGAAGGAGTTTAAAATGGACCTGTATCAGGACGAAGTGTATGTGTTTACGCCGGGCGGCGAACTGATTAAAATGGGGAAGGGCGCAACGGTGCTTGATTTTGCTTTTGCCATACACTCGCAGTTGGGTTGTAGGTGCGTCTCAGGGAAGGTGAACGGAAAGAATGTGTCTATCCGCCATGTACTGAACAGTGGCGATACGGTCGAAATCGTTAAGTCTTCTACTCAAAAGCCGAACCGCGACTGGCTAACCTTTGTGGCCACCACCAAAGCGCGTACCAAAATCCGACAAGCCCTTCGCGAAGAATCAGCCAAAGCCACCGAATATGCCAAAGAACTGCTGCAACGACGGTTTAAGAACCGCAAAATTGAGATTGACGAGGCCATTATGATGCGTTATATCAAGAAAAAAGGTTTCAAGACGGTGACCGATTTTTATATCGATATTGCAGAAGACCGTTTGGATATCTCGCAAGTCATAGACGAATATCTTGAACTTGAACGCAAGGAAAACGAACTGTCCGAGCATTTGGAACTGCGCAGCGCGGAACAGTATGTCGCTACGCCAAAGACCGATGACATTGTTTCAAACCAGGATGTGCTGGTTATCGACCAAAATCTAACGGGCGTCGAGTATAAATTAGCGAAATGCTGCAATCCGATTTATGGCGACTCCGTGTTCGGTTTCGTATCGACACAGGGAATCAAGATACACCGAATGAACTGTCCGAATGCCCAGGAGATGTTCAACCGTTTCGGTTACCGGATTATCCGGGCGCAATGGAGCGGGAAGGGAGGCAGTAGTTATGGCGTCACCCTGCGTGTAATCGGACACGACGATATCGGCATCCTGACAAACATCACATCGCTTATTTCCAAAGAAAGCAGCACGACACTCCGTTCTATCCATGTCAATTCGGTCGACGGTCTTTTTCAGGGTGATATTGTGGTGATGCTGAGCGACACGTCCATGATGGAAAATATGATTAAAAAAATCAAAGCCGTGAAAGGGGTTAAGCAGGTGACGAGGTTACATTAAGAAAATTTTATGTATTTTTGCAGAAATAAGTAGGATAGGCTGATGAATAAATTGATGTTTTTTCTTTTCGGATGTTTGATTTGCTTTTCGGGTTGTGCAAAAGAGGTCGAACCGGAGGAATATGTTTCGGAAGAAGAAAAGGAGGTCATTAGATTGGTGAACGAGGAACGCACGAAAGCAGGGATTGTTCCATTGGAAATGGAACGCTCGTTGATGCAGTCGTGCGATATCCGTGCTGAAGACCTTACTATCAAATTTAGTCATGACCGCCCGAATGGAGAACCCTGGCATACTGTTATTGAGATTGAAAGCAAGGCGTCGGGCGAAAATATTGCCTACGGACAACGGGACGCAAAGTCTGTGATGGCTACCTGGATGAATTCCGCAGGCCATCGGGCGAATATTTTAAATCCGAATTTCACCCATATCGGAGTAGGATATATTTATAAAAATAACACTGCTTATTGGGTGCAGTTGTTTACAAAGAAATAAATTTATGCCAAAGTTATTAATAATAAAGTCTTTTGTGTTTTTTATATGGATGCAGGATTTAATGGAAAATCGTCGGCATGTCCATGTAATAAAGAATACCGGTCGCAATTTTAATGCAGCGAAAATATGGATTGAACCGAATGTTGAAGTTGCACGAAAAGGAGATTTTTCGGAAAAAGAAATAAACGAAATTTTACATATTATTAAAGAAAACAAATTATTGTTATTAAGTAAAATAGATAAAATCAAAACAGCATGGAAGGAATAATTGGAATACGACCTGAGTTGAAAAATATCAGCTTTGAACGAGGGAAAATGCATTTGCATTTGAGAGACGGAAGAACAGTGATTGTCCCATTATCTTTTTTCCCGTCGATAAAAAAATTAACAACCAATCAACGCATGTGTTGGCAGATCATCAACCATGAAGGGTTTACCTTTGTTGACAGTAATGAGGTGTACCATATCGAACAGGTTTTGGGAAAAGAAAAAGATTACAGTTTTGAATGTTAAGGATTAAAAAATAACATAACACCAATGATAAACAAAACAACAATCACCTTGCCACGTTCCATTAATTGGCGAAATATCTTTCTAATGGTTATAACGTCCTTATTACTGGGCGGATGCGGAAAGACAAAAGAGGCGCGGGCGCATCTGGCTGAGGCCCAATCTCTTTATCAAAACCAAAATTTTGAGGAGGCGAAAATTGCGATTGATTCCATACGGATTCGTTATCCGCGTGAGATTGATGTACTCAAGGAGGCTTTAGTTCTGATGCGTTTGGTCGAACGGGGCGAAAGCGAGCGAAATATCGCTTATTGCGACAGCCTGATGCCGATCCGGATAGAAGAGGCCGAAAAACTGAAAAAAGGATTTATCCTTGAAAAAGACCCTGAATATAATGACATCGGCAATTATGTCTGGCAACAGCAGACCATTGAGCGAAATATCGAACGGAGTTATGTGCGTTGCGGAGTCGACGAGCGGGGAGAAATCTACTTAGCCAGCGTCTATTTTGGAAGTCGCGCCATCAATCACACCGGTTTGAAGTTGAGTGCGCCGGACGGATCATACGCCGAAACCGTACCGGTACCTTACGACGGAGGAATGAATTACCGGTTCAGAGATGAAGGCAATACGACCGAAGTCGTCACCTATAAAAATGAAAAATGCCTGGATGCCATTAACTTTGTATACAGTGCAGAGGAAAGAGTAAGAATTAAAGCCGACTATACAGGCGGGACGCCTTTCTCTCTGTATCTGAGTGAAAACGACAAACAGGCAATTAAAGCGACATGGGACTTGGCCGCCGTGCTAAGTGATATCGAAGCCATGCGAAAGGAAAAAGAAAAATCGACCCTGAAAATCATGTATCTTGATGAACGTCTGCAAGGCGGAACGCCCGAAACAAATTAATAAAACATAAATTCTTCGCAGTTTCGTGATTTTTCATTTACTTTGCAGTCTTTAAAACGAAAAAAAGTCTTTATGATGCAAGAGGATGTATTCAGAAAAATAATTTCACATTGCAAGGAATACGGATTTGTGTTTCCTTCTTCTGAGATATACGACGGACTGGGCGCTGTGTATGATTACGGGCAGAACGGCGTAGAGTTGAAAAACAATATCAAAAAATACTGGTGGGACAGCATGACGCTGCTGCATGATAACATTGTCGGGATCGACTCTGCTATCTTTATGCACCCGGAGATATGGAAAGCCTCCGGCCATGTCGACGCATTCAACGACCCGCTGATTGATAACCGCGACAGCAAAAAACGCTACCGCGCCGATGTGTTGATGGAAGAATACTTAGCTAAGCTCGACGAAAAAATCTCCAAGGAAGTCGACAAAGCAGCCAAACGTTTCGGCGATGCCTTCGACGAACAACAATTTCGCACAACCAACGCACGGGTACTCGAAAATCAGGCTAAGCGTGACGAAGTACACGCCCGTTTTGCCGGGGCATTGAACGATTCCGATTTCGAGGCATTACGTCAACTGATACTCGACTGCGAAATAGTCTGCCCCATATCCGGAACACGTAACTGGACGGAAGTCCGCCAGTTCAATCTGATGTTCTCGACCGATATGGGTTCGACGGCTGATGGCGCCACGAAAATCTATCTGCGTCCCGAAACGGCGCAAGGCATTTTCGTAAACTTTCTTAATGTACAGAAAACAGGACGGATGAAGATACCGTTTGGCATTGCCCAAATAGGTAAAGCGTTCAGGAACGAAATCGTGGCGCGTCAGTTTGTGTTTCGTATGCGCGAATTTGAGCAGATGGAGATGCAGTTTTTTGTGCGTCCGGGCGAAGAGCTCGAATGGTATGCCCGATGGAAGGAAATTAGAATGAAATGGCACCGCGCATTGGGAATGGGCGATCACAAATACCGCTTCCACGACCATGATAAACTGTCGCATTATGCCAATGCCGCAACCGACATTGAATTCGAGATGCCTTTTGGATTTAAGGAAGTCGAAGGGATTCATAGCCGTACCGATTTCGACCTGAGTCAGCACGAAAAATTCTCCGGGAAAAAATTGCAGTATTTTGATCCCGAAAAGAACACCAGTTATATACCATACGTTATCGAAACGTCGATTGGCGTTGACCGTATGTTCCTCAGTTTGCTGGCCGGCGCATATTGCGAGGAAACGCTCGAAGGAGGTGAGACACGGGTTGTATTAAGACTGCCACCGGCATTGGCGCCTGTCAAATTGGCTGTATTGCCGTTGGTACGCAAGGATGGCCTTCCTGAAAAGGCGGAAGAAATCATGCAACTGTTGCGGTTCGATTTCCGTTGCCATTACGACGAAAAAGACTCGATCGGCAAGCGTTATCGCCGTCATGATGCCATTGGAACGCCCTATTGCATCACAATCGACCATGATACATTAATTGACGACTGTGTGACGATCCGTTTCCGTGATACCATGTTACAGGAACGGGTACCTGTCGAACAGCTGCATGAGATTATTACCGAAAAGGTGAGTATGAGATGTCTGTTGCAAAAATTGTAAAATGGATAAGAATATAAATGTATTCAGCACAGAGACACAGGGGACACGGAGGGACACAGAGCATATCTCTGTGAAACTCTGTGCTCTTTGTGTCTCTGTGCTGAGAAAACTTTTTAAACAAATGAAGAAAAACAGATTTTATATCGGATTAATTTTGGCCGCCCTGCTTATAACGGCTTGTAATAAAGATGAAGAAGACCCGACTATCGAAATATGGAAACAGCAAAATGAGCAGGCATTTAACGATTTGGCGCGAGATCCTGATTTTACAAAGTTGTGGATTGAGGGTGATAACGAAAGTTACATTTATTACCGTGTAATCCAAAAAGGCGAGGGCAAACCTCTTTTTTATAACGGATGGGTGGAGGTTTATTATAAGGGATGGTTTGTTGCAACCAATGCGGATAAAAACATCAAAGCCGGAGATGTATTTGACCAAAGGCTTTTTGATGATGGAGCAACAATTATCTTTCCGGTTGTTTCTGACAATCTGAGCAGAGGTTGGAGTGTTGCTTTGCAACACATGGTTGAAGGAGATAAATGGGAAATCCGGATACCTTATCAGTTAGGATATGGATCAGAAGATCGCAGTGGTATCCCTGCCTATTCGACTTTAGCTTTCGAAATCGAAATCATAATGGCGATTGATCCGTATCAATACTAAAATAATCATAAATTATATACCTCATGAACGAAGAACAAGATTTTGTCTACGACGATGATGAAGCGGTAAAGTTTATCCGGAACTATCTTCCACAGGAATTAAAGGAGAAATTCAGCGACGATGATATAAACTATATTATTGACTTGATTTACGAGTTTTATGAATCAAAAGGTCTTTTTGACTACAATGACGACGACGATACCGATGAATTCGTTGAATTTGATGAAGATGAATTGATTCAGTTTGTCATTAAAAACGCCAGGAAGGACGGTGTTGGCAAGTTTAATACCGATGAGATTGCATTTATTGTACAGGGAGAATTGGAATACTGCGACTCGATTAATCTGTTCGGGTAATGATGCAAGGATTCCGTGTATGCTGTGTTTGGGTTATTAGCGGTGTCATCTTGTTGTTATCCGGTTGCAGATCAGGTAATACAACCAGGAAGACCGTTGGTGGTGGAAGGCCTGTAAATTCAGACTATACCATGATAGTCGAACAGAAACAGGAATTGGAAACCATTTTACCTGAAGGTACAATCATTGAATCAACGATCAACGGAGCAGCTTTGAAAGTAACATTTGGTTCGGAAATATTGTTCGCTTCAAACTCAAATACCATCCTTGAAACCTCTAAAAGTGTATTACGCCAATTTGCCGCCAATCTGAACAACCACCCCGATACGCATATCCATATTACCGGTCATACCGATAATACCGGAAGAGCCGACTATAATCAGACCTTATCGGAACGACGCGCTAAAAGCGTGTACGACTATTTATGTGAGCAGGGTGTAGAGTCAATTCGGATGGATTATGCCGGTAAAGGGATTCACGAACCGGCAGCCACCAACAATACAGCCGAAGGCCGTGCATTGAATCGTCGGGTAGAAATATTGATTGAAACGAAAATACCTACATTTGCACCAGCCATCACACAATAAACAGGGATGAATGTGAGTTTTTATGCTATGGATGAAATTGGTAAGCAGATAAAAGTGGACATATGAACGAAGAAACGGAATTGATTGCAGAAGACCTGAAAAGAGCCTGTGAAGTCCTTCACAGGGGGGGGATGATATTGTATCCTACCGATACCATTTGGGGAATCGGGTGCGATGCAACCAACGAGGAATCCGTTAGACGTGTCTATGTACTGAAACAACGTACCGACCACAAAGCCATGCTGGTTTTAATAGACAGCCTTGCGAAATTGAACAGTTATGTTTCAGATGTCCCGGATATTGCATGGGATTTAATCGAAATATCCGACAAACCGTTGACCATCATCTATCCGAATGCCCAAAACATAGCATTTAATCTATTGGGTGAAGACGGCAGCGTGGGCATCCGCATCACCAACGAAAGGTTTTCTCGTGAATTATGTAAACTTTTCCGCAAACCCATTGTCTCTACTTCTTCCAATATCAGCGGATTGCCTTCGCCCAGCCTTTTTGTGGAAATTGCAGAAGCCATCAAGAGCGGAGTCGATTACATTGTCCGGTATCGTCAAAATGAAAAAGTCAGCGCCAATCCTTCGGGAATCATTAAACTGACCGAAGACGGTTGTATACAAATAATCAGGGAGTGAGGGAGAGTGGTTAATGGTTAATGGTTAATGGTTAATGGTTAATGATTAATGGGTACAGGGTAATTGATGAACCTCGAACTTGAAACTTGAAATATGAAACAAACAATGAATAATGAATAAAGTTAAGCAAATCGCGAAATATGTAATCGTAGATTTTTTGATAGCAACCGTTGTATGGTTGATACTTAATCTGATCCGTTACCATGAAGTGGCGCAATACGAAGGATTTACTGCAATTCGTTCGTTCCTGCTTTTTCATCAGGTATTAAAAGGTGAAATACTGATTCCGATCTTCTGGTTGATTTTATACTATTTTTCGGGTTACTACAACAAACCTTTCGGGAAATCGCGTATTAATGAGCTATTTAACACATTAGTAACGGTTACGATCGGCGTCGTTTTTGTGTTTTTTGTCGTCGTATTGGATGACTTGCCCGATTCTTTTCAGATTTATTACCTCATCTTTTTCTCCTACTATTTCATGCAATTTTTCGTGACCTATCTATGCCGGTATCTGATTACCAGGCATGCGCTTCGTAAGGTAAAAAACAGGGAGTGGCTTACCAATGTATTGGTGATCGGCGTGGGGCCTCAGGCCGTCAAATTCAGCGACGAACTGCTGAAATTAGGTTATCGCATCGTGGGTTTTGTGGACGACGGCAACCAGGCGGTTCCGGCTGTATCACCTCGCAAACTGATAGGAAATATCGAAGATTTACCCCGCTTAATCATTGAATATCCGGTTGACGAACTGATTTTAATTCCCGATTTCTTATCCGATGAAGCGATTATTCATCTGCTTTATTCGCTCTATCATTATAAATTACCTGTCAAAATTCGTCTCGAAAAGAGCAATCCGCTGCTCAGGGCCGAGGTAAAGACAATCCATGGCATCCCGCTCATCGAAGTCACGTCGAATAATTTTTCCGATGCAGGGAAAAACATCAAAAAAGCCATAGACAAGGTTGGTTCCATACTCGTTCTTTTGCTATTATTCCCTCTTTATTTGTATATTGCCATCCGCGTAAAATACACTTCCAAAGGGCCTGTCTTTTTTCGGCAGGAACGAATCGGATACAGGGGACGGCCTTTTACTATCTATAAATTCCGTACCATGTATGCGGATTCAGATAAACAAGGCCCTTTATTGACCGAAAGAGATGACCCGCGCGTGACTCCGTTTGGCCGTTTCCTGCGAAAATACAGGTTAGACGAACTGCCCCAATTCTGGAATGTGCTGATTGGCGATATGTCAATCGTCGGGCCGCGTCCCGAACAGCGTTATTATATTGATCAGATTGTCAAAAAAGCGCCCTATTATTACCTGCTTCATAATGTGCGCCCAGGTATAACCTCATGGGGGATGGTGAAATACGGCTATGCAGAAACGGTAGACAAGATGATCGAACGGCTCGATTACGATATCATGTATTATGAAAATATGTCGTTGACATTGGACATTACCATTTTGATGTATACGATTCAAACGGTAATTACGGGGAAAGGGGTGTAGTACAATTATGAATTAAGAATTATGAATTAAGAATTATGAATTAAGAATTATGAATTAAGAATTATGTGTTATGTATTTTCCGTTTTTTACGGTCTTACCATCTTATGGTCTTACAGTCCTTTTTCAGTTATTCAATTATTCAATTATTCATAAATGAAAGGGATAGGATTGTTTTACAGGTTTCTGCTTTGGCGGAAAAAGCATATCCGGGAAAAGCATTTTATTTTGATAATCAGCTTTCTGATAGGGATATGTTCAGCTGTGGCAGCTATGCTGTTAAAACAACTGATTCATTTGATACAGTACCTTTTAACTGCAAACATCCACGAAGGAGTGAATTTCCGGCTGTTGATCTATCCGGTTATTGGTATTTTATTAGCCGGATTATTTGTCACCTATATTGTTCGCGACGATATCAGTCATGGCGTTACCAAGATTCTATATGCTATCTCACGCCGGAAAAGCCGGATCAAACCTCATAATATCTGGTCGTCGATGGTAGCAAGTTCGGTAACAATCGGTTTCGGAGGGTCGGTCGGAGCTGAGGCGCCTATCGTCCTGACAGGCGCTGCCATCGGGTCTAATCTCGGGCGATTGTTCCGGATGGAGCAAAAAACGCTGATGTTGTTAGTCGGGTGTGGGGCGGCAGGAGCTGTTGCCGGTATTTTTAAGGCGCCGATTGCAGGATTGGTCTTTGTAATCGAGGTTTTGATGCTTGATTTTACGTTGACCTCCGTCCTGCCGTTATTGATTTCATCGGTCACAGCCGCCACGATGTCGTATATTTTTACCGGTACGGAGGCAATGTTTAAATTCACACAAACTGAGGCGTTTGCGATGTACTGGATACCTTACGTGTTGCTTTTGGGCGTTTTTTGCGGTTTGATTTCGCTCTATTTTACGCGGACAATGAACAAAGTCGAAGGCACATATCGCACATTCAATCACCCTTGGCAACGATTTTTAATGGGGGCGCTTACGTTGAGTGTCCTGATTTTTATTTTTCCTCCGCTGTATGGCGAAGGATACAATACCATCGAATCGTTATTGGACGGACAGTTTTTGTCGTTGATGGATCACAGCGCTTTTAGCGGGATAAAAGACAGTTATTGGGGAATTGTTATTTTCCTTGGATTGATTCTGCTGACGAAAGTTTTTGCGACGAGCGCAACGAACGGCGGCGGCGGATGTGGCGGTATCTTTGCGCCCAGCCTCTATCTGGGATGTATTGCCGGTTTTATCTTTGCCCATACGTCCAATTACTTTGAAGTGTTACCCTATCTGCCCGAAAAAAATTTTGCACTCTTAGGAATGGCCGGTCTGATGGCCGGCGTTATGCACGCACCGCTTACGGGTGTATTTCTGATTGCCGAGTTGACAGGCGGATATGATTTGTTCCTTCCGCTGATGATTGTGTCGATGAGTTCGTATGCCACGATTAACATGTTCGAACGTCACAGCATCTACTCCATGCGGTTGGCGCAGAAAGGCGAACTGCTTACCCATCACAAAGATAAAGCCGTGCTGACATTGCTGAATATTGACAATGTACTCGAAACAGATTTCCGTATCGTACGGCCTGATATGACATTAGGCGATGTAGTGAAGGCCATGACGGAAAGTTCGCGTAACATGTTCCCTGTGGTCGACCTGAACGGCATGCTTTCAGGATTGGTGTTGATTGATAATATCCGGAATATCATGTTTCGTTCCGAATTATACGACCGGTTTAAGGTGGATAAGTTTATGGTTTCCGCTCCGGCCATGATCGTATCGGATATGGCGATGGAGAAAATCATGCAGTTATTTGATGATACGAAGGCATGGAACTTGCCGGTCGTCGACAAACAGGGCCGGTATTTGGGTTTCGTTTCCAAATCAAAGATATTCGGCGCCTACAGGGAAGTATTGGTGGATACGTTTTCGGAGGAATAAAATATGCCTCAACCCTAACCCGGGGTCCCACTAAATTTTTAAAAAATTATTGATGATACGACAAGTTGCAGTTGACAGGACTGTTTTTTTTAGGAACAAGTCGGAAAACTTGCCAAATGAATGTTGATTTTTGTTTGATTTTTTAACCCCAAAAATAACCTTAATATTTTGTTAATAAACATATTAATGATTTAGTATATGTTGATTTTTGTTTGATTTTTTTTGACGGCACGCTGTTTGTTTTTACTCAAACGGCCCAGCCCAAATCTTGACGGCATCCACGTAGAAATAGTCCGTAGCGTTGGGTTTTGGACCGCCAACTCCGCCCCAGACAGGGTCGAATTTCAAGCAGGTGAACGGCTTATTAGCATCGCTGCCGGTATTAAATACAATATCGGAATAATCCATAATCTGCGTATCGTTAACCCATAGTTTGAGTATTCCGTCAGGCTGGCCGTTTGTATTCAACTTAAAGTAAAGCGTTACTTTATACCAGTTATCCGGACGTATAACGACGTTTGACATGTTTGGCGTTTCGCGTATAGCCGAGCCGATGTTGCCATATTGACATACAAAGTGCATTTCGGTGTTAATTCCTGTGCCGCCAATATAGTCGGTATCTACGGTCGAAAGAAAAAAGTTCGTTTGGTCACCGATGTCAATATATACCTGTTTGTTATCAACCCGATGGAAATAGAAATTGTCGGAATACTTAAAATGGTATTCCGCCTTGACCTCATTACAACCCTGCTCGAACCACACCCACGCCAAACCGGTAGAATACCCGCTTGGATGATAGGGAGGATAGGCGAATCGTAATACATGGCTGCCGTCGGGCGCGGTTGGATCGGCATAAATATCCACTCCATCATACAAATGAGAAAACGGCAATATTGATCCCTCGAAAGATGCCTGCGCAAGTAACGTGCCACCTTTTATCACACCGTCAGAGCCGCCATCAATCACATCGTCAGGGCTGCCGTCGTTACAACCGCCAATAATGAAAGTTGAAATCAAAAACAAAGCAAAAGTAATTCTGTTCATATTCTTATGTCCTTACAAAATTAATGATTATCAGACTCAAACGGCCCGGCCCAAATCTTTACGGCATCTATGTAGAAATAATCCGTAATATTGGGTTTTGGCTTGCCAACCCCGCCCCAGACAGGAACAAATTTTAAGCAGGAAAACGGCGTGTTTGCATCTATACCGCGATTAAACAACACATCGGAATAGTCCATAATCTGTTTGTTGTCAACCCATAACTTGAGTATTCCGTCACGCTGACCGTCTTTGTTCAACTTAAAATAAAGCGTTACTTTATACCAGATATTCGAGGTTATCGCAACGTTAGCCATGTTAGGATTTTTAAGTTCGGTCATGTTAATATTGCCATCCTGACATCCGACCTGCATATAGGTGTTGATTCCTGTGCCACCTATATGGTCGAAGTCAACCGCCGAAAGTACAAAGTCAGTGTGTTCTCCTGTAACAACATACAACTGTTTGTTAGCTACAGGATGGAAAAAGAAATTATCCGAATACTTAAAACAGTATTCCACCTTGACCTCAGTCCTGCTCTGCTCAAAACATATCCACGCCATATCAGGATACTCCCCGCTTGGATAACCGGGAGGAAAGGTGAATCGTAAACACCGGTTTCCGTCCGGCGCAGTTGGGTCGGTATAAATATCCGCTTCACCGGTCACTTGCGTAAATGGGAGCATTGATCCCTCGAAAGACGTTTCCGCCAATAGCGTACCGCCTTTTAGCACGTCGTCAAGGGCGTCGTCTATCACATCATCAGGACTGTCATTGTTGCAACCGCCAATAATGAAAACGGAAATCAAAAAAAGCGCAAAAGTAATTCTTCTCATCTTCTCAGTCCTTCCTGTATGTAATTTGTGTCAGACTTAATTATTTTTTGTACGACAAAAGTACAAAATCTGCGTGAATGAATGATTGTCTAACCTTGCCAATTTGATAATATCTTAGATTTATTTATTTTATTTATAGACAGCAGCTATTGAGTGTACCGATGTGTAAGTCAATTTGCCGTTGATACGTTCTGATTTCATTAACTCAATGCTTGTTATGTTGAAACTGACCTTCGAGACTTCGGGATAAACAAATCCTGTTCGCATTTTTACTTCACGTCCGATAGTTATATGGGGAACGTATTTACGGTTTTCCAACATAAATCCTTTTTGTTGTAAACGCCTTGTCAAGTCTGCCTGCAAATCAGAAAGCAATTGATTTTCTTTAAGTCCTATCCACCACGTATTTCCACTGTCGCGTTTAAAATAGCCGACCTTATCGGGTATAAGCGTTAATTCGGCAAAATGGGTATCCTCCATCACTTCCTTTATTATATCTAATTGCTGTACATCACATTCACCCAAAAAAACAAGCGTCAAATGAATATTTTCATCCAACGAAAAATTGCCGCGCAAAGACGCGTCCTTTATCCTGTCACGGACTTTTGTGATAGACACTTTTATTTCCTGAGGGAAATTGATCGCGATAAATAATCTCATCAATCGTCATTTTATTATTTTGTGCAAAATTACACGTTTCATCCTGATCATGCAAACCAAATCATGCAGAATCAAAACATGACTCTCCAAAAATACAACATTTTCGATTGCGTTGTTTGTCAATCGGTATGTTAATTTATGTTTTAGTGCATGGCATTGGTTTCCTTGTCCTTTTTTATACTTGTAGCCGACCATTTTCAGGCAATTTTACTATAAAAGAAGACCGGAAGAAAAGGCGGTATTTGAGTTTTTTTGCGATTAATACGTATTTTGTGGTTTTTTCCTCAAAAAAATAGTGCATTTTATCTGGAAAAATATTATCTTTGCGGCACTTTTTTTGAGATTTATAACTAATTGTCTAACTTTTAATTAAAAAAACGGAGTATTAACATTTTAACATGGAAAATTTAAAAAACATTGTTCCACTCGAAGACTTTGATTGGGATTCTCTTGATAAAGGAGAAACCTATAACGAGCAAACCAAAGATGATCTTGTAAAAACTTACGACGAAACCCTGAACACAATGAAAGACAAAGAAGTTGTCATGGGTACAGTCACCTCACTGAACAAACGTGAGGTAGTCGTGAATATAGGCTTTAAATCAGATGGGGTCGTACCCATGTCTGAATTTCGATATGATCCTGATTTGAAAATAGGCGATGAGGTAGAAGTCTTCATCGAAAATCAGGAAGATAAAAAAGGACAACTCATCTTATCACACAAAAAAGCGCGCGCCTCCCGTTCGTGGGATCGCGTAAACGAAGCGCTTGAAAAGGATGAGATTATCAAAGGTTTCGTTAAATGCCGTACAAAAGGTGGCATGATTGTCGACGTATTTGGCGTCGAAGCATTTTTACCCGGTTCGCAAATTGACGTAAAACCGATACGCGACTACGATGTGTTTGTGGGTAAAACGATGGAATTCAAGATTGTAAAAATCAATCACGATTACAAGAACGTAGTTGTATCCCATAAAGCGTTGATCGAAGCCGAACTTGAACTACAGAAGAAAGAGATTATTTCCAGATTGGAAAAAGGACAGGTATTGGAAGGTATCGTCAAGAATATTACCTCTTACGGCGTCTTTATTGATCTCGGAGGGGTTGACGGTTTGATTCATATCACTGACCTTTCATGGGGACGTGTGACCCATCCGGAAGAAATCGTGCAACTCGACGAAAAAGTCAATGTAGTGATTTTAGATTTCGATGATGAAAAGAAACGTATCGCACTCGGTCTGAAACAACTCACTCCGCATCCATGGGATGCTTTGGATCCTGACCTGAAGGTTGGAGATAAAGTGAAAGGAAAAGTAGTTGTCATGGCCGACTACGGCGCATTTATCGAAATAGCAACAGGTGTTGAAGGCCTGATTCATGTATCTGAAATGAGTTGGACACAGCATCTGCGTAGCGCACAAGACTTTATGAAAACAGGTGATGAGGTGGAAGCCGTTATCTTAACATTAGATCGCGACGAACGGAAAATGTCGTTAGGCGTTAAACAACTGAAAACCGATCCATGGGAAGACATCGAAGAAAAATTCAATGCAGGTTCGAATCATAAGGCGAAAGTACGTAACTTCACAAATTTCGGTGTATTCGTAGAAATCGAAGAAGGAGTAGACGGTTTGATCCATATTTCAGACCTGTCATGGACAAAAAAGATCAAACATCCAAGCGAATTTACGCATATCGGCGCTGAAATCGAAGTACAGGTGCTGGAGATAGACAAGGAAAATCGTCGTTTAAGTCTGGGGCACAAACAATTGGAAGAAAACCCATGGGATGTGTTCGAAACACTCTTTACGGTCGGCTCCATTCATGAAGGCATTATCATTGAACTGTTAGATAAAGGCGCTGTCATTTCGTTACCTTATGGTGTGGAAGGTTTTGCAACACCTAAACATTTGGTCAAGAAAGACGGTTCTGCTACCAAAGCGGATGAGAAACTATCATTCAAAGTGATTGAATTCAATAAAGAAGCCAAACGAATCATTGTTTCACATAGCCGCGTTTTTGAAGACGAACAAAAAGCAGCAAAAGCGAAAGAGGGTGGTGAGAAAAGAGGCGGAAGAGGTTCGGCCAAACAAGATTCAACTGAGAACATAAGTTCCGGCATTGAGAAAACCACCTTAGGTGATATTGAAGAATTAGTCGCCTTGAAAGAGAAGATGGCAAACGCAAAAACAAAAAAATCGAAAACGGAGAAACCGGCAACAAAACCTGTGACAAAAAAGCAGAAAGATACATCTGATACAGTCAAGTCAGAAGAAATTCAGGAGACTGAAAAACCGGATGAAATCGTACCTGAAGAATTTACAGGAGTCGAAAAACCGGATGAAATCGCACCTGAAGAATTTACAGGAGTCGAAAAACCGGATGAAATCGCACCTGAAGAATTTACAGGAGTCGAAAAACCGGAAACAGTCATGTCGGAAGTAAAACCTGAGACAGAAAAACCGGGCGTTGAAATAGAAACTGAAGAACCGGAAGTAAAAACCGAGACTGAAAACCCTGAAATTATATAACATAAAATAATATTTATAAAATGAAAAAAACAAATGTATGCGTAATGGTGATTGTAGCAATCGGAATGATTGTTACTTCATGTGGGAAAGGAGTTAGTACCAATGTGAGTTTAAAATCTGATGTGGATAGCGCTTTTTATGCTGTTGGGGTTTCTTGGGGTACAGGAATGAGAGAGCAATTGAAATCATTACCCGGCACTGATGGTAAAATAAATGACGATGCTTTTCTTGCAGGATTAGCGGCTGCATTTAGAGACGAAGCGACGATAAAGATAACGTATGACAATGCTCAAATATTCCTTCAAACGTATGTTGAGGAAACATCGATGAGAGAAGCAGAAACAACAAGGGCTGAAGGTGAAGCATTCTTGGCTTCCAATAAGACAAAAGAAGGCGTTATTACGACCCAAAGCGGATTGCAATACAAAGTATTAACGGAAGGCTCCGGAAGAAAACCTACTACGGAAGACAGAGTCATTGTTCATTATACGGGAAAAATATTAGATGGTTCTGTGTTTGACAGTACCATGGAGCGGGGCGAACCGGTGATATTTCCCGTAACAGGGGTGATCCCAGGATGGATAGAAGGATTGCAGATCATGCCGGTAGGTTCGAAATATATGTTTTGGATTCCTTCCGATCTGGCTTATGGGCCACAACAAGTCAGTGAGCTGATTAAGGCAAACAGCATGCTCGAATTTGAAGTGGAATTATTAGGAATTGAAGGAGAAGAATAAACCTATGAAAAAATTCAGTTTATTACTCCTCCTGACAGCTATCGTAGCATCTCCAATTGTTGGGCAACAAAACACATTGTCAGGGATAACGCTCAATTCTGCGGTCGATTCGGCTTGTTATGCCATCGGGGTTACTTACGGAGCAGGACTAAGAGAACAGATGAAAACTTTACCGGGAGCGGGAGGAGAACCCAATATAATGGCTTTAACCGAAGGGTTCGTCCGTGCTATCACAAGTGATATGGAATCATTATTGATTGGCTCTGATGAAGCGCAGGATTACATTCAATCCTATCTTATGGATGTCACCACCAAAGAAGCGGAAGCAGATAAAGAAGCAGAAGAACGCTTTTTGGCTGAAAACAAAACAAAAGAAGGCGTCATCACCACCGAAAGCGGATTACAGTATAAAATTATCACACAAGGAGAAGGTGATAAACCAACCATCGAAGACAGGGTGACAGTCAATTATACAGGTATATTGTTGGACGGAACTATTTTCGATGGTTCTGAAAGGCGCGGTGAACCTCTTACAATTGGCCTGGCAGAAGTGTTCAGCGGATGGTCTGAGTTGCTGCAATTGATGCCGGTAGGATCAAAATACATCGGTTGGATTCCTTCCCAACTTGGTTATGGGGAACAAGGGTATCAGGCAATTAAACCAAACACTATGCTTATTTTTGAGGTGGAATTGCTGAGCATTGAACAATGATTTTACCCCGTATACATTCGGCAAACAGGCAATCAAAAAACATTTGATTGCCTGTTTTTTTTACATCATGCTGTAAAAAACAAAAAATAGTGTATTTTTGATAGCGAAACCAATTAAATGATGAAAGAAAAATGGAAAAAATCGACAAGTTAGACCGGCAAATTTTAAGTATTATCTCTAAAAACGCACGTATCCCCTTCAAAGAAGTGGCAGAAACATGTGGCGTTTCCCGTGCGGCAATCCATCAAAGGGTACAACGCCTGATAGATTTGAATGTGATTTTAGGATCAGGCTATCACGTCAACCCGAAAATTTTGGGTTATGAAACATGCGCCTATATTGGGATTACACTGGAACGTGGCTCTATGTATAAAGAGGTTGTACCTGAATTTGCAAAAATCCCGGAAATCGTGGAAGTCAATTTCACCACCGGCCCCTATACGATGATGGTTAAATTATATGCACGGAATAATGAACACCTGATGGAACTGCTCAATGGAAAAATACAGGCCATTCCCGGCGTAACGGAAACGGAAACATTGATAGCGCTTCGTGAAAGTCTTAAACGGGAAATACCATACAATTTGTAAAGATCATCATGTAATCTGTAAAATCCCTTTTCCTTGCCGGATCACTTCTATTTCGTCCTACATGCAATTAACGACCGTTGAAACCTCCATCGTACCTAAACCTCCATCAATAACGATATCGACCTGCTGCATATACTTTTCGTAAATTAATTCAGGGTCTGTGATATATTCCGACTGTTCATCGTTGTCGTGAACCGACATCGTCATGACGGGATTCCCTAAAGAATGTACGATTTCACGCACAATAGCATGGTCGGGAATACGAATCCCTACTTCTTTGCGGTCTTTGTAAATTTTCGGCAGTTCGCCACAGGTGGGGAGAATAAACGTGAAAGGCCCCGGCAAATGTTGTTTCAACAACCTGAATGTCGCATTATTGATTTTTGCATACTCGCTGACGCCTGAAAGATTATAACAGATAATCGAAAGATTACTTTTTCGGGGATCAACGCCTTTGATCCGGCATATCTTCTCAACCGCTCGCACATTCAAAGCATCACAACCCATCGCATACAGCGTATCGGTCGGATAAATGACAAGGCCTCCATCGCGCAAGACACTTACCACTTTGTCAATCTCCTTGGAATTCGGGTTTTTCGGATAAATCTTTAGCAGCATCGGTTTTTAGTTTATAATTTTTAGTTTATATTGTTCTATTCCCTGTAATAAATCCGTTTGACCCTCGGCGAAACTGAAGTCAGAACTTCATACGGAATGGTTCCTGACTTTTGTGCCATCTCAACAACCGACAGTTCTTTTCCGAAAATAATTGCCGTATCTCCTTCTTTCGCATTCGTTTCCGTCACGTCCACCATGCAGGTATCCATACAGATATTTCCAATAATCGGACAACGTTTTCTGTCAATAATCACTTCACCGATACCGTTACTCAGACGACGATTCAAGCCATCGGCATAGCCAATCGGTAAAACGGCAATGCGCGAATCACGGCTAACGTAACTCATCCGTCCATAACCGACAGATTCGCCGGAATGCACTTCCTGTATTTGTAAAATGGTTGTTCTCAGGGAACAGACCGACTGTAAATCCGATGATTCGCCTATACCGTACAATGATATTCCCAAACGTACCATATCCAATTGATATTCGGGAAATCGCTCAATACCGGCCGAATTAAGAAAATGCTTAAAAACCTTATAGCCAAGTCCATTTTCCAGCGCATGAACCGTTTTGGCAAACAACGCTGCCTGTTTTATCGTAAATTCGTCATGTTCAGGCGAATCGCTTCCTGCCGGATGAGAAAAGACAGACAACACCTGTAAGCCGGTTTGTTTGTTCAGTCTTTTGCATATTTCCGGCACATCTGCGGGTTGAAAACCCAACCGACGCATTCCCGTATCAATCTTTATATGAATCGGGTAAGACGTAATCCCCCGACGTCTGGTTTCCTTAATCAAAGCATCCAACAAACGGAAACTATATACCTCTGGCTCTAATTGAAATTCAAACAAATTATGAAAACTGCTAAATTCAGGGTTCATCACCATGATTGGAATGGATATTCCTTCCTTACGCAGTTCTTCTCCTTCATCTGCTACGGCAACTGCCAGATAATCACAACAATGTTTCTGCAAAGTCTTGGCTAATTCGTATGAACCCATTCCGTATCCAAATGCTTTGACCATGCAAACCATTTTTGTTTCAGGATGCAGTCTGGAACGAAAATAATTGTAATTATGAACAATCGCGTCTAAATTCACTTCTAAAATGGTTTCATGCACTTTCTTTTCCAACAGTTCCGTGATATGTTCGAAATGAAAAACGCGTGAGCCTTTCAATAAAATCAACTCATTCCGGAAACGCTTGAATGAAGGTGAACAGATAAAATCATCTACCGTTGGATAAAATTCACTTTCCATATCAAAAGCTTTGCTGTTCTCTTTCAAATCATGGCCAATACCAATGATACGGTTCACTTTTTTCCGTTTCAACAGTTCTGCCACTTTTTTATACAACGACTTAGGCAACATGCCCGATTGTAAAATATCCGAAAGGATCACCGTGCTTTTCATTTTTTTGTCACCTCGGCGGCTTTGCAGAAAATCCAACGCAATGTCTAACGAATTAATATCCGAATTGTACGTATCATTGATTAACCGGCAATTATTAATTCCTTCCTTCAATTCCAAGCGCATTGCAACAGGTTCCAAATTGGCAAAGTAATCGACGTTTTTAAGGACTGTAGGTTTTAAATAAAGGAGTAGAGCGATGCAATGAATCAGGTTTTCAATCATTGCATCATCGGTAAACGGAACAACATACGTAGTTGTAATACCAAGTGCTACACATTGAATGACGGTTGTATTCTCCTGTTTCCGAATAAATTCAATAAAAAGGGGCGCATCCGAATCTTTGGAACTCCATCCCAATCCCCGGTGCGACAAGCAGGATGTTTCCAACAGATGGGTGATTAATGGGTCATCAGCCTTGTAAACAATTAATTCACAGTCGCTGAATAATGAAAGCTTTTCCAATCCTTTCTGCACTGAGGAGATAAAGTTTTCCTGATGGGCTTCGCCGATATTTGTGATAATACCAATTGCAGGCAGTATCATACGTCGCAACTTACGCATTTCATTCGGTTGGGAAATACCGGCTTCAAAAATACCCAGCGTATGTTTGGTGTCCATCTGCCATACCGAGAGCGGTACGCCTAATTGAGAATTGTAACTCCGGGGAGAGCGGACAATGTTGAACTCCGAATGTAGTAACTGGTAAAGTAATTCCTTGACGATTGTCTTACCATTGCTTCCCGTAATGCCAATCACCGGTATATCAAATCGTTTCCTGTGATGTACCGCCAATTGCTGCAAAGCATTCAACCCATCATCAACGAAAAGGAAATTCGCATCCTTCATCGCATCGAACTCCGGTAAAATTCTGCTTACCACAAAATTACGAACACGAAACCGGTATAGTTCGGAAATATACCGGTGTCCATCATTCCTTCGGGTTTTAAGTGCGAAGAAAAGCGTCGATTCGGGAAAAGAAAGTGTACGGCTATCGATCAACAGATGATCAATCAAACAATCATTCAAAACCGGATGTTTTGAACCGATAATTGCAGCAATATCTTTAATTTGATATTTCATTTTTGAAACAAATATACGGCATTTTTTCGCTGAGTTGTTCTATTTTCAACAAAGTTTGTGAAATAAATTGTTTATATGATTCACTTTGTTGATTGAATGGCCTATGGTTCAGCGCTTTTTTTATTTGATCCACCTCTATCATCAACTGCTTTGTCTGCTCATTCATATAGGTCTCCGTAATACGCTCCCAGATATATTGAATCGCTGTATCGGACGGATGACAGAAGTCTTCGGCATAAAACCGGTAATCACGTAATTCATCCATCATCAGTTCGTAAGCCGGGAAATAGACGATTCGTTCCGGAAACCGCGCCTGCAACTGTTCTACCGCCAGCAGTAGCATTGATTTGCTTAATTGATTCTCGTGTACGCCATCCTGCCAATACCGAACCGGGCTGACGGTAAAGAAAAGCGTTAGTTCTTTATTCATTTCAAACAAGCAAGCAAGCAATGCGTTCCATTTTTCTACAATTTGCGGGATGGATAATCGTTCGCGAATGAATAATTCTGCCGGTAGTTTATGACAATTTGCTACAACCTGTCCCGTTTCCTTCAGGCGATAAACATAAGCAGTGCCCCATGTAATAAATAATTTGCTCGTTTTCTGTAAATTGACGGCAGAAATAGTCAGGCGTTCATTGATTTTGCGTAGACACACCTCTTTGGATATGTCGGAAAAACTGCTGTGATGGCTAAAACTGTGATAAAAACCGTCGTGCAAAATCAGTTCCTCACTTTCCCATCGTTTATTCTCCATCAAATGCCTGATTGATAAAGCAATTGATTCCGGATTATAGAGTATGCCAAACGGGTTAAGGTCTGTTTGAAATTTATATGCGATAAACTTGTTCCCTATGTTTTCCGCAAAACAGGAACCAAACAACATGACCGGATCATGATACGAAATCTTAATCGAAGATTTCGGAATCTCAATATGCGAAAAAAAAATCATCACTTTATCTACAAAAATTATTTGAATACAAAGGAAATAGTTTTATCGGCCAGTTACTAATTATTCGAAAAATAAATAATATTGCGAAAACATGTTGTAAAACATACTTGTTGTTTATTTATCTGATTATCATTTAATTGTTGTATGATTTGAATGCTTATCCGCATAAGGTAATACGTTTTTTTCTGTATTTTTTTTGGTTGATCAAAGGAAAATACAGAAATTTGGAGGTTTTTCGACTGAAATGTCACGATTTCATCGTGTTTTTTAAATTAAGAAGAGTCAAGTATGAAGTTAAAAACAATATGTTTTCTTTGTTTTTCCTGTACCATCTTTTATTCTATGGAAGGGAAAGACCCCCAAAACAGACAAGAAACGCCGCCTGTACCTACCATACAGATGCAATTAATGAATGAACAAATATCCGAATTGATGGCCGACCGTGTCGGTTTGCATAAAGGAATCGTCGGCGAAGAATTAGCCTCTATTGATGAATTATTTCATAAAGAATTACTTGAATACGAATCTCTGATGTTTCCGGCTGATGAACTTTATGGTTCTTCATGGGATACAATGTGGGTAAATCCGTTTAGAAGCAAAGAAATTGCTTATCCGGATTCATTTTATGTAGACTGCGTTTCGTTTGTTCTTCCGATTGATCACCAAATAAAAGTTACTTCTCAATTCGGCATTCGCAACCGGCGTATGCACAATGGAATTGATTTGAAAGTACAGACAGGAGATACGATTCGTGCTGCTTTTAGCGGGAAAATTCGTATCAAAGGATACGAACGCAGAGGCTACGGATACTATTTAGTCATACGTCATCCGAACGGACTCGAAACCCTCTATGCACACTTATCAGGCTTTCTTGTTTCCGAAAATGAGATTGTTATGGCAGGACAGCCCATTGGCCTGGGAGGCAATACAGGACGTTCGACTGGATCGCATCTTCATTTTGAAACCCGTTTTTTAGGTCAAGCGCTCAACCCAAGCCATATTATCGACTTTCAAAGCGGACTGCCCCACAATAATCAATATGTGCTTTACAAAGGGAATTTCGGTCAAAACACCAATGTGTATACATCCACTTCCGAGCGGATTGTTTATCACCGCGTACAAAAAGGTGAAACGTTGAGCAAAATAGCCCTCCAGTATAGAACGACAGTTGCCGAACTATGCCGCCTGAACGGACTCACTACAAAGTCCGTTTTGCGAATTGGTCAATCCATTCGCTGCGGAACAACCATTGTTAAAACAGACCCGAAAGATTCGGATGCAACAGTATCAGCAATACCTCCGGAAGGGACAGGTCAAATAACGGCTGCCTATCATACGGTGCAGGCGCGGGAAACATTAAGTTCGATAGCACGTCAATACGGAACAACGGTAGATGCGCTTTGCCGTTTGAATAACATTCAGTCGACAACGCCATTACGAGTCGGACAAGAGATTTGTTACCGGGCTGCATCTAAACCCGTAGCCCTCGAAAATGAATCACGGGAAGAAGGGGAAAATAATGCGAACGAAACTGTTTTGATCTCTTCTGCAATCAATACAACCACGGAAGAAAAGGAAATATCGGTTGAAAACTCGAGTTATCACCTTGTACAGCAGGGTGAAACATTGTTTAGTATTTCTCAGCAATACGACACAAGTGTCGAAGAAATTTGTCGTTTAAACGGGATTTCGGAAGGAGAAGTATTACAAATCGGGCAAAATATTCGTTACAATAGTTCTCAAACCCTGTCGCCGACACAAGCAGAAACCGCTCATGTAACAGTTTCTGCAACACCAACAACGCAAGTCGAAACGGCTCAACCTGTATATTATCGTATCAAAGAAGGCGACACTTTAAGCGCTATCGCACAAAAGCATGGTATTACGATTAACCGGTTGTGTGAGTTAAATAACATCACGCGAACGACGATACTGAGAATCGGACGTTCGCTCCGTTGTTCGTAAAAAAACAAAGAGTCAACCAATTACGCTAATTATAAACGATTGATATCCTTTGTAATTAGCGTTAAATATTTAAGATGGATACAACGCAACAGTTCGAGAAGGTGTTTGATTTATGTCGGGAAGTCTTTCAAAGCAAATTGAAGGATTATGGTGCGGCATGGCGTATCATGAGGCCGGAATCAATTACCGATCAGCTATTTATCAAAGCTAATAGAATCCGAAACTTAGAAATAAATGGTTTCAGCAAGGTAAACGAAGGAATCAAACCGGAATTTATGGGCATTGTCAATTACGGGATTATTGGATTGATTCAGTTGTCGCTTGGCGTTTCATCCGACGCCAAAGAGATGAATACAGGCGAAGCCCTGGTTTTATATGATACCTATCTATCCAAAACTAAAGCGTTGATGGTTGCCAAAAATCATGATTACGGCGAAGCGTGGCGAAGTATGCGGATTAGTTCATACACCGACTTGATTTTAACAAAAATATACCGTACGAAACAAATTGAGGACAACCACGGGCAAACGATTGTTTCGGAAGGAATTGATTCCAACTATATGGATATGATTAACTATGCTCTTTTTGGTTTGATAAAACTTGAATTTAACGAAGAATCATGAACAAGGAAAGACTTATTAAGATTTTGGTA
>Ga0099364_10002227_pt1 | contig 31027 bp, 28 predicted proteins | sample TergutTh196P3_FD_73070 | JGI IMG/M metagenome (GOLD analysis project Ga0099364, IMG submission 73070) | Microcerotermes parvus P3 segment gut microbial communities from Pointe-Noire, Republic of the Congo - Th196 P3 | ecosystem: Host-associated > Arthropoda: Insects > Digestive system > Gut ... | reverse complement strand
CTATTTTGTAACATTTAAAGGACACGATATATCGTGTCCTTTTAATGTTACAAAATAGTAGGGGACGCTGTCCCCAGCGTCCCGCGATAACAAAATCAACGTAAATTACAACAATTTATATTTACGGGTCGGGTCGCGGAGAACTGCGACCCATACATTTATTACAACTCCGTAAACGTGAACGTCACGGTTCTTGTGCGTCTGTTGTATACGCCCGCGTCGGATATTTTTAGATTGCCCTCCGAATCGCGGTAGAAGATTGTCAGATTGTCTATACTATCGCCCATTACCGCGTTTCTTGGGAGCGATATGCTTATCTCGCCGCCGCCTAAATCCGTCACGGGCGTATTATTCCGTCCCGCTATGATTGATACGTTATACACGGGATTATCGCCTACGAGTCTGCGTTCTGCTCTTGAAAGGCTCCTTGTGTTTATAGTTTCGATAGTGATACTCACATTGCCGATTCTGCCCGCCGCCGCAGCTATCGCCGTAAGCGCGGCGTTATCAAGTTTTATTGAAGCGAAGCCGCCTGAAGGCAAAGGAATAGAAGATATTTCTAAAGTGTCGTCTCTGTTTGCGAGGTTGCGTATTAATGATACACTTGACATAACTGTCGAGCCTGTTGATGTAGTTGTCAAGTTCATATTCACAGATAGTCCGCTCGCAGTCACTACAGAAACAGTGGGAACAGGAGCCGATGGAACCGAACCGCCGCCATCACTGCTGCCACTTGAACTTGGAGCGGGTGTTGGTGTGAAGTCAAATACAGGTGGTAAGAATACTATGTTACCTTGATTGTCGTTGCTTGAACCACCATTATCCGTACCACCATTGCTTGTACCGCCGTCACCTGTGCCACCATTGCCCGACCCAACATCAGTGCCTGAACCAATATCGGTGCTTGTAGCAGAGCTATCGGTTCCATTCGTAGCAGCAACAATCAAACTAAATGTTACAAGAGTTGTCAAGAATAGTACCGTCGCGAGTATAAAAAACTTTGCTAAAAACCTTTTTCCCATGATTTTTTCTCCTTTTAATATATATTTCTCGCGGAGTTCCGCAGGGGGCGTTTACCCCCAAATCTCCGCCAAGAAACAATAAACGCCGTGCATGGTGATTTATACCATAACACGGCGCGAAAAAATCCGATATTAACACAACGACTATATGTACTATCCGTCTTGACAAAAAAGGCGCGATAATATATAATAGTAATGCGAATTACGGTTATTCCGTTGTTTATGGTGAGGAACCGTCACCTTATACAGACTGCGTAAAGTCCACTAAACTTTGTGCAGTCGGTCGCACTTATTCATTTATTATTTACTTGTATGACTATTTTACTATATTATTTTTGAATTGTCAAGAGTTTTATGAAAAATTTTAAATAAAAATAAAAATTTTGTCATAATAAAACGCATAGCACTATTTAAAGTCCTCTTTTGTAAAGAGTTGGAATTTGTTTTTAGTGTTCACAAGAACCTTAATATAAAATAATTAGGCGATTGTGAAATAGGAAAAATATGTAGGGTATGGCTTCCATGCTGTACCGCCGATAAAATCAACATTTTCTTTATTTCGCGGTCGGGCATGGAAGCCCGACCCTACAAAATATGGTTCAAAATTGGAGAAAAATTAAATTTTGTATGAACAAAAAATGCTGGTGAAATCGAACAAACATGAATTTCGCAATCGGCTAATAAAATAATTAAAAGGAGAAATTAAAATGTCAAAATTAAAAGGAACCAAAACTGAAAAAAATCTATTGGAAGCATTTGCAGGGGAAAGTCAGGCGCGTAATAAGTATACTTATTTTGCTTCTAAGGCAAAAAAAGACGGCTATGAACAAATTGCGGCTATCTTCGAGGAAACGGCGAGTAATGAGAAAGAACACGCAAAAATTTGGTTTAAGTTACTATGCGGCGGTGAAATTCCCTCAACTGTGGAAAACCTCAAGGCGGCTGCCGCAGGCGAACACGAAGAATGGACTGAAATGTATAAACGCATGGCTGAAGAAGCTCGAGAAGAAGGCTTTAACGATGTTGCTTTCTTGTTTGAGATGGTAGGAAAAATTGAAAAAGAGCATGAGGAGAGATATCTCAAACTGCTTGAAAATGTAGAAAACGGCTCCGTATTCGCAAGGAAAGAAAAATCCGTTTGGATTTGCCGCAACTGCGGCCATATTATTGACAACGCAAACGCGCCGAAGCAATGCGCTGTTTGTGCTCATCCGCAGGCGTACTTTGAGTTGCGGTCAATCAATTATTAAGAGTTTTCCAAACAATAGACCTCTTCGGAAATTAAATCAACATAAAGATTTTGTGCCGAAAGCCCTCTTTACGAAAGAGGGCTAAGAGATTATTTCCGAAGAAGTCTAATATAAATATTACCATAATATTTTGGGAGGAAAGATTATAAATGGGAAAAATAATTATAGTCGGCGGAGTGGCGGGAGGCGCGACGGCTGCGGCTCGGCTCCGCAGATTGGACGAACACGCTGAAATCATCATGTTTGAACGCGGAGAGCATATCTCTTTCGCCAACTGCGGACTGCCTTACTATATAGGCGGGACTATTGACGACCGTGAAGACTTGCTTTTGCAAACGCCGGAAAGTTTTAATCGGCGATTTAATATAGATGTTAGAGTTCACAGCGAGGTATTGTCTATTGACCGTGAGAAAAAAACAGTGGAAGTAAAAAATCTTTTATACGGTGAAACCTATGCCGAGAGTTATGATAAACTGATTCTTTCCCCCGGTGGAACGCCGATTAAGCCGCCAATCGAAGGGATAGATTCAGAACATGTTTTCACCCTGCGAAACGTAGCCGATACAGATAAAATCAAAGAGTGCATAGAGAAAAATCGCCCAAAGAGCGCGGCGATTGTCGGCGGCGGATTTATCGGGATTGAGATGGCGGAAAATTTGAGAGAAGTCGGTTTAGACGTGAGCATAATCGAGCTGTCAAATCAAGTGCTTGCACCGTTAGATATTGATATAGTATGTGATGTGCATCGGCATCTGAAACAAAATGGCATATCGCTTTATTTGAATAACGGTTTGCGTAGAATCGAAGAAATAAACGGCGTATTAAATCTTGAACTGCAAAATGGTTCGTTACAAACGGACATGCTGATTCTCGCTATCGGCGTTAAGTCAGAGAGCCAACTTGCGGAAAACGCGGGGATTAAAGTAAATGAGCGCGGCGGCATTATAGTTGATAAGCATATGCGAACCTCCGACCTTGATATATATGCCGTTGGGGACGCTGTGGAAGTGACGGACTTTGTAACGGGACAAGCCGCTATGATTCCCCTTGCGGGTCCCGCAAATAAGCAGGGACGTATTGCCGCCGATAATATATGCGGCATATCTTCTGAATATAAAGGCACGCAAGGCTCGGCGATTATAAAAGTCTTTGATATGACGGCAGCTTCCACAGGCGTAAACGAGAAAACGGCGAAGCGACTTAATCTTAACTACGATAAAATATTTCTATGGCTTGGCGGTCATGCGGGATATTATCCCGGTTCAAAATTTATGTCTGTAAAAGTTATTTTTGAAAAAGACAACGGAAAAATCTTAGGAGCGCAGTTAGTCGGATTTGACGGCGTAGACAAGCGGTGCGATGTGTTGGCTACAGCAATTCGGGCGAATATGACAGCCCATGACCTGACTCAACTTGAATTATGCTATGCTCCGCCTTATTCTTCTGCGAAAGACCCTGTAAATATGGCGGGCTACGTCATTGAAAATACGCTGTCCGGTAAAGTAAAAAATTTTCATTGGCATGATATTGCCGCATTGCCTCGCGATGGCAGCGTCACTTTGCTTGACACTCGTTTTCCGCAGGAGAGAATACAAGGTCCTATGGAGGGATTTGTCAATATACCACTCGACTCATTAAGGCAACGTATCGGAGAGTTAGACGGCGAAAAGCCCGTTTATGTGCTTTGCCACAGCGGTATGCGAAGCTATATTGCCGCAAGGATTTTGTCGCAGAATGGCTTCGATGTTTATAATCTTAGCGGCGGTTATCGCTTATATAATAGCGTTCGCCGTTATATATGATATAAACAAAAAAGATAACAGCATATTTTTATATAGGGACGAACTCAAAAATATATGGAGGTTTTATATGTTAAAAAAAATATTGTCTTTATTAATTAGCGTCTTTCTGATAGCGTCAACGGCAATGTTTACTTCATGCGGGGACAGCAATGCAAATGACAGAAGCGAAAATAATGTTGTGTCAGATGAAACCGAGGTTATTCAAGATATTGACGACGAGACAGAGCCTGAGTCTGAAAAAATAGTGCCGTCTCTTCCTGAAAGAACATTTGACGGATATGAATTTACTTTTCTTTTGAAAGGCGAAAATCATAACGAATGGGCGTCTTTTGATATAGCGAGCGAGGGAGAAACCGGTGAAATAATAAACGATGCGATTTTTCGGAGAAATCTTTACGTCGAAGAAAAATATGACATAAAAATCAACTGGAATCTAAATTCTGACCCCAACGGCACATACAGAAGAAGTTTTAACGCAGGTGATGCCATATATGATGTGTTTATGCCGGATTTGCCGAGCGCGTCCCGAATTGCCGCCGAGGGAATGTTTTATGACATGACGAATATGCCCCATACGGATTTGTCGGCGATTTGGTGGGACCAACAGGCTGTAAAAGAGCTTTCTGTAGGAGGCAGACTTTATTACTGCACAAGTGATTTGAGCTTTACCGCTATAGATACTATATGGATAATGATGTTCAACAAGCCCCTTATACAGGAACACGGGCTTGAGGACCCGTATGCTATAGTAAAACGCGGCGAATGGACATTTGACAAACTCGAAGAAATGATAAAAGATGTCTCAAGGGACCTCGACAATGACGGCAATATAAATGAATTTGACTTAGTAGGATTTGTGACCCCGTCTGACAGATATGTCAGGGCTATGATATTAGCAGGGGGCGAATCATTTACGGAAAAGACTGCGGACGATTATTTTAATTTTAAAAATCCAAATCCAAAGTTTCTTGAAATTTATGACAGAACAATGCAGTTAATGCACAGTAATCCCGACGTTCTCGATATAAATAATATCAGAGACCAAGGCTCGTCGTATCTTACGAATAAATATTTTCTCGCGAAAACAATGTTTGAAGAAAACCGTATTTTGTTCTTCAGCGAGGTTATGCAAAATATAATAAGACTAAGGCAGATGGATACGGACTTTGGTATAATTCCCTTGCCCAAATATACCAAAGAGCAGACTTTTACGCCCCACTATGTATTTGTCGATACGACAACGGTTACGGCGATTCCCGCGAACGCGCCCGATATAGAGAGAACGAGTATAATCATTGAGGCATTGACAGCCGAATCGACATATACGGTTATACCCGCTTACTATGAAGTTTCACTAAAAACAAAACTGGCGAGGGACGACCAATCAGGAGAAATGATAGACTTGATACGGGCGAGCAGAACTTACGACCTTGCGAGTATATATGATTTTGGCGGGATATACGGGACGGTTTCAAACGCAATAATTCAGAACCGTATGAGTTATCAGACAGCTATAGAAAGAATTGAGGGCAGAATGGCGGACGGAATAGAAAGAATTATAAGCCAATATAAAGAGCTTGAATAAAAAAATTCTGTTAGACATATGTATTGATGTGTATAAAATTTATATTAGGAAAGATATAATAATGGATAAAGACAAAATTGTTGCCAATTTTGGTGTTGACTTTTATGAAAAAGTATGCGATGATTTAAGAAAATATGCGGAATTATGGGGACTATCCGATTTTGAAGAAATAGATAATTATACATGGAGTTGTACTTTTAAATGCGTTTCGGATAAATACGGTTTATGCGTTTTGAAAATCTACGAAAGCCCAATATCTGCCGAACGCCAATGCCGCGTGCTTAACGAATATAATGGCAGAGGGTTTTGTAAATTATATGAATCCGATACAGCTAACGGGGTTTGCTTGCTTGAACGTATCGTACCCGGAACGCCGTTAGGTGACGAGCCTAACTTTGATAAACAAATTGATATACTTTGCGAATTTTGGCGTGATTTGCACATCGAACCCGCCGACAAAGATAATTACGCTTCATTCATGACTTGGATTAATAATATAACCGAGTATATGAGTACGCATGAAGATTGCAAAGAACTATATATCAAAATGGTTAAAGCACAGAAAATTTGCAGATGCTTGTATGAAGAATATCCCAAAGAAGTATGTTTGCATAATGATTTAGGTCTTGGGTCTAATAATCTACTTTTAGATGATAATCTCGGATGCTATCGTGCCATAGACCCGAGGGAACCAATTGTCGGTCCTGCTTTATTTGATATTGTGTTCGGTATTGGTTACGGAGATGTTAAAACAGATTTGTATATAACCAGTATAATATCGAAAAAGTTAAGTATTCCAGAACGGGATTTATGGCGTGCGATATATGTTTCAATATGCAGAGAGATATGCCAGCAGGTGAAGTATGGCGGCGAGTCAAATATCAATTTGATATTGCGAACGGAAAAGTTGATGGACGAAATGATGCAATAATACCAACTAATAAGCATTTTCTACACATAAATACATATGTCACACAGCTAATAAAAAAATTCTGTGATATTGATTTTGGGGCATTGTTAAAAGATGTTGGTTCGAATTGTAAGGGTCGTCCAGTGGGGCGACCCGCACGGGACAGGCGATTTTCGACTTGTTTGTTATAATACCCATAGGAGGAAAAAAATGTTTTTAGATAAAGTAGATATATATGTAAAAGGTGGAAACGGAGGAAACGGCTGCGTTTCTTTTCATAGAGAGAAATACGTTTCAAAGGGCGGACCTGACGGCGGCGACGGCGGCAGGGGCGGCAATGTGATATTTAAAATAGACGAGGGAAAAAACACACTGCTTGATTTTAAACACCGCCGCAGATTCATAGCCGAAAACGGAGAAGACGGCAAAACGGGTAAAATGTACGGAAAGTCCGCATCGGATATATATATATCCGTTCCGCCGGGAACTTTGATAAAAGATACCGAGAGCGGTAAAATTATAAAAGATATGTCAAACTGCGGCGAATTTATTATAGCGAAAAGCGGAAAAGGCGGTTGGGGTAACAGGCGTTTCGCCACTTCGACGCGGCAAGCTCCGAATTTCGCAAAAAACGGGCTTCCCGGTGAAGAAAAAAATATAACTTTGGAATTGAAAATGCTTGCGGACGTTGGACTTATAGGCTATCCCAATGTGGGCAAATCGTCTATTCTGAATATAGTGAGCATGGCGAAGCCTAAAATAGCGAATTATCATTTTACAACGCTTTCCCCGAATTTGGGAGTTGTCGCCGTAGACAGAGACTTCTCTTTCGTTATGGCGGATATACCGGGGCTGATAGAGGGAGCCTCCGACGGTATAGGGCTTGGTCATGATTTTCTTCGGCATATTGAAAGATGCAGACTGTTAATTCATGTTGTGGATATATCGTCAAGCGAATATAGAAATCCAATCGACGATTTAGAAAATATAAACAGGGAACTCGCAAAATACAGCGAAGAATTGATTGACCGTCCGCAGATAATCGCCGCGAATAAAATAGATTTGATTGAATCGGAAGATAACGACTTTAAAGAATTTGAGGAATACGCGAAAAATCTCGGCTGTGAAGTTGTGTATATATCCGCCGCTACGGGAAAAAACATTGATAGACTTTTAGAAAAAATCGTTAAAATATATCCCTCTCTGCCGCCGTTAAAAATTTATGAAAGCGAGACGTTTGAACAGGATTATATTATTGAAACAGACAATAAAACTCACGAAGTCGATATTCGTAAAAATAAAAATATCTATTATGTAGAGGGCGAATGGCTGTTCAAAGTCATAAACTCCGTAAATTTTGACGATAGAGAAAGCGTTATGTATTTTCAGAGGGTGCTGAATAAAAGCGGAGTGATAGACAAACTCCGTCAAGTAGGCATAAAAGAGGGAGAAACTGTAAATATTTATGATTTAGAATTTGATTTTGTGGATTAGCTTATTTTATAGTCAAATAATCAGTCATTTTTTTCGATACCTTTGTATTGCTCAAGCGGCTTGTTCTTTGATATAAGGCTGATTGCCTTTTTCGGACATAAATTTATGCACCGATAACAGAGAGTACAATTATCGTTAGCGTTGATATTTCCATGGGAAATGTTTATATTCCCCATAGGACAGCAAGCGGAACATTTACCGCAATAAGAACAGATATCGCCGTCTATTTTCAAGCCTTTTCTCAAACGCTTCTCAATGAAATATTTGAACCATAATCTTTGCACAAAAAATCCCGCGAACCGCGAAAACAAGCTTGTACCTTCCTTAACGATTTTGCCATTGACAATCTCAGAAGTAAGCCTTTTGATTTTACGGTCGGCTTTAATTAACTTCTTGTTGATTTTGTCGCCGTTTTTTATCTTAATCAATTTAGCCGCATCAGCAATATTCGACGGTAAATTTATATGAATACTCGCCGCGTGAGCTTTCTTATATTTAATAAGATTTGCCGCAAGCGCACCTCCGTCGCCCGAAAAGCTATGCTGTGAGGCAAGCGTGATTAAATCCCTGCCTTGAAAAACTTCGGGATTGTTCAAAATAAAATCTTTCATAATTCGCGGCATATCGCTTCCGTAAATCGGATACGCGACTAAAACAGTGTCGGCATTGAATTTCTGCGACTCGACTTTATCAAATTCTTCTATATTGAAAACCTTACAATCAATTCCCGCTATTTTAAAATGCGAACAAAATTTATTTACCGCATATGCTGTGTTGCCTGTTCCGGAAAAATAAACGGCTGACAATTTTTTCATGTTCAAAGCACCTTAACATAAAATTTTCTGTTTCTCGGACCGTCAAATTCACAAAAATAAATTCCCTGCCATACGCCGAGCAATAATCCTCCGTCTTTAACAATAATCGTCACGCTTGAACCAACGGAGCTTGCCTTTAAGTGCGCCGACGAATTGCCCTCGCCGTGACAAAATTCCACCCTATCGGGAAACGCTTTATCATGCCCGACCAGCATATCCGCCACTACGTCGGGGTCGGCATTTTCGTTAATTGTGATACCCGCCGTTGTATGCGGACAGTAAACTGCGGCAATTCCGTCTTTAACGCCGCTCTTGAGAATGGCTTCGCGGACTTGCGGCGTTATGTTATAGAAATTTTCCCGTGAGGCAGTCGATAATTTATATTCATAAAGCATATTTATTCCCCTTGTCTTTAAAATAATTTTAATCAACAATTTTGCGGACGTGCATTACACGTCCGCTATTGCTTTTATTAAAAGTTTTTATTCAAACAAATCTAAAGTTTTTTGAATATTATTATTTATGTTATCCCTGTATCTTTCAATATCAGAAACAATATTCATATCAATTCCCTGACCGATTCTTGTACGCACTGCGTCATAAAAAGTATTAGTCCAACCGTATGCTATACTTATTTCAAACGACCCCGAGTTTTTAATAAGTTGGAGCATCTCTATTGAATCTTCGTTGCGGAGTTGTTTCTGTGAAACAGAAACGTCGAATAAAACAGGAATAATATCTTTATTGCTTATATACGCTAAAGCGTCCAAGACTGCCCCTGTAAATTCTGTACGCGGATTGGTTACGGGTATTACGAGAACGGGAGCCTGATTAATAAGATGCGAATAATAAGCGGGTTGATTCTCGTCATATTTCGGTATCGGAAGTATGCCGAAAGTGGTTTCCATTTCCCTGAACACGTTCGCAGCTTTAAGTTCGCCTATAGAGAAAAGAGCTCTGCCGTTTCTGAAAATAGGCTCATAGTGTAAAACATTGTCGCTTTCATTCGCCCATAAATAATTGCCGTTCTGCAAGTTGAGAATTTCCGATATTTTTGTAAGTGCGCTTACAAAGCGTTGCCCGTCGATTGCCAAAACAGGATTGCCGTTGTTGTCTGCCTTAACAAATGACTCACCCGCTCCCGCGAGAAGCGCGGTCGAACTATTTTCATATGAAGCCAAGCCATATATTGCAGGACCGTTTTGTTCCCATGTAAAATCGCCCGCTCCGTTTAAATTTGCGCCGCTTCTGACATATTCGTGGAATACATCATAAGTCCATTTTCCCTCTCTCACTTTGCTGTACGGCATATCAAGCCCTAAATTTACCATCATATCCTGATTGAAATATACGCACGCTACAGCTTGAACCGTCATAAGATTTATACCGCTACCCGCATAAAAGATTTTATCTTTTGTACCTATGGCAGCTTCCCTGAGCATTGTCTGGTTCCACCATTCTTCGTCAAGGTTTATAGTCGTAATCTCGCGCAAATCATAAAACAATCCGTCTGCAAGCATTGCCCCGACAGTACCGTTGAAAGAAGCGGGGCAGAATATCGCATCGTATTCGTCTATACCCGACATGATTACTTTTCTTACTTCGGTATTGAATCCCCACATATCATTGCCTGACATATTTATTTCTCTTATTGTTATGTTGAATTTATCCTCAACAGTCCTGTTGCGCGTATATATGGCGTCGTCAAGTATATCTCCCGTCATTTCTTCATGAACTAAATCAGTATAATAAAACCATGTGTTAGTAGGATTAAAAATTTTAAAATCCGCGCCTTCGCCGTCCAATTCGGGGTAGATATAAGTTTCTTCGGGTACAATATCTTCTTCTTCAATAAAATCCTCGCTGTTCGCGTTTTGCTGATTATTTTGTTGGGGCGTGTTATTATCTGAATTGTCGCCGCAGGAAACTATCAAATTGAATGTAATCAAAACTGAAAGGACTAAAAATAAAAACCGATATTTTTTATATTTCATAATATTTTACTTTAAACCTCCAAAAATAGTTTGAATTTATATATATTTAACTAATTATAATAAAAACAATACAATGAATTATTTATAATTTGTTAAATAAACATTAATTTTTTATTTTTTTCTTGACTTTATTTTTAACTATGTTAGACATATGTATTGGTATGTAGAAAATGCTTATAACATACATTCATAAACAATCCTATTATCTTTATCAAAGCCGTTTATGCTTTCTTGTTTTTCAGCAGGACTAAAAGAAAGTTTTTCATGTAATACGATTGAAGATGTATTATCTTTATCAATATACGTAAATAATTTCGACGCTTTTCTATTTCCTCCTTTTAAGTTAAGTATGCCCATTTCAATCATTCTTGTAGCAATCCCTGAACGCCTGTATTTACTATCAACGATTAAGTCGCCGTAATACCAATGTTTTTCATCATTTTCATCTTGGCAGAAATATGCAAATCCTATAACTTTATTACCGTTCAGTTTTATAGTATCTGCTGTTCCGAACACATAAAACGATATAAAGCCAAATAAGTCACGCTTAAGACTATTTGCCCAACTATCAAGTTTACTCTCATCATATCCCCAACGCAAAATAGCTATTTGCCGCAATAAATCCTCGTTATAAGCTATGTATTCGATACTCGTGTCAAAAATATATATTTTACTATTATCCATAATTTCAGTACCTCAATTAATATAAATTAGTTATGTTAATCAACCAATATCAAATTTGACAAAACACCCGTCACTCGCTACGCTTCGTGCCACCCTCTTTACTAAAGAGGGCTTTTTTCCTGCTCTCTTTTGTAAAGGGTACGTAGGTAGGGCGGGGGTTTGTTCAAAAGATTTTTGTTTGGATTGTAGGGGTCGCCCAGTGGGCGACCCACCGATATCAATGCAATGCGATTTTTACGGGACGTCGAGGACGCCATCCCCTACGATAAACAACACAAATTGAACATTCCCGTAGGGCGGGGGGGTTTTCTTACGCTTATTATAGATTTCCTGCATATAAATACATATGTCTAACATATCTTTATTTTTTTGTATTAAACTCTGCGGACGAACACAGTTCGTCCCTACGATTAGAAAAACGACCTCACTGACTTATTTTATGCCGCCTGTCCCGCAGTTTCAAATACAGCGACGGCGTTTTGTTTATCATGAAATTTTTGATTGACTTATATAATTTCGCTTTTTGGTCGGACCACCAAACTAAAAATTTTCGCGGCGTAAGAGGTCCCGTAAATACAAAATCATAATATCTTTCAAGCGGTCTGCCGATGAATTTCGGCAGTTTTTCACACCTCTTGTACCGTTTTACATATTTCATAAAATAGTTCGCAGCGTACAGCACTTCATGTTCTTTAAAATTTTTCTGTTTAAGCGGCACTCGACAATCAGCCGATATAACGTCGGGTACAAATCCCGCCTGTTTGGCAATATCGTGCAGTACCGTCATAGGATACGGGTAAAATATATTCGGAATAATCTTATCGGGATTCAGCTTTACGTTTAATTTTATAGTCTTTAACGCTTTTTTTAAATCTTCATACGGCAAGCCGACTATATTATACGTGAGCGACGTTATTTTATATTTATGAAACCACGAAAAAGCGTCTATCATCTGCTCGTCGGTCATCATGCGTTTAAGATATTTCGTGCGTATCTCGTAATCGCCCGACTCAACCCCGACGTCTATCAGATAACAGCCCGCTTCTTTCATTCGGCGTACAGTATCTTCCGTAAGCAAATCAAGCCTTAGGTTGCACGTAAACGGGCGGTGAATTTTTTCTTTATATATATCAATAAAATTATCAAACCAATCGGGGTAAGAATTGAATATCGAATCCCTGAAATTTATATACTCAATATCGGGATATTGTTCAAGAAGCGTTTCAAGATATTTTATCGCGTTTTCCGCGCTCCTGAAACGCGTGAATTTTTTCTTGTTGGGATAAATATTTCTGAATTGTGAATTGCCGCAGTATGTGCATGAAAATAAACAGCCCCTGCTCATCATGACAAGCGCAGTCTTTATTTTTGTAGTCTCAAGATTTTTATAATCAAATAAATTAAAATCAGGTATCGGCAGTTCGTCAAGATTTTCAAGCAACGGACGCACGGGATTTTTTTTGACTGTCCCGTCTGAAAGTTTGAAATACATACTTTGTATATCCGTGTAATCGCCGTCTGCCTGCATTTTATCGCACAGTTCAAGCGTCGGATATTCGCCCTCCCCGAGCATAACGGCGTCTACGCCGTCAACAGCTAAGACTTCATCGGGAACGAGCGTGACATGATAACTGCCGCAATATATAAAACTCTCGGGCAATACTTCTTTTGTCCACTTTATAAGCTTTTGGCACGAATTAAATATAGTCGTCCTGACTGAAAATCCAATTAAACCGCAGTCAAATCCTACGATTTTATTTTTAAACTCCTGTTCGTCGAAGTCATGTTTCATGTGAAACAAAACGCAGTCATGCCCGCCGGATTTTACGACAGCCGATATTGAGGCAAGCCCCTCGCTGTAGTTGCCCCCTTTGGATTTATTGGGCAAATCTCCCTCGTTATAGTCGAGATATACTAATAAAAGGCGCACTTTAAATTATACCTCCAAAATAATAAATAGTATTTTCGGACACATCTATTGACAAATAAAATATGTAGTTTAGAAAATGCTTATTATTGAGTATCTACTCAATATATATTTCTGCTCCCGCAAGTTCAAAATCTAACGATTTTGCAAGTTCAATCGAAGCATTATTTCCTCGCCGTGCTTGATAAATATATTCAGCGTTTGGATATACCCCAAGTGCAAACCTGACTAATCGTTTGCCAAAACCAAACCGCCTGTTTTCTTTGTTTACAAATAAATCACATATTTGTGCGAAGTTGACTTCTTCAAACTTTAGTACCGAGACCAATCCTGCAAGATTATTGTTATTAAAAATCCCGAAAAGAGCAATTCTTTTTGAATAGGGACTTTCAAACCATGAGTGAAAATTTCCAGCTTCTTGTTTTCCGTAATCAGTATCGTTATTAAGTGAATCTTCGCAAAATTCACTGATGACAGCCCTATCGTTATCTGTCATTTGGCGTATGTTTGAATCTTCAAATTGATTTCCTTTTCGGGTAAATTTTAGCCATGCTCCAAATTTTGACAGTTCTTGCGGTAAAGGGGAACAAGCATAAATTATTATATTTTTTTGAACATCATCGTCAAGTTTTTCATTTTCAAGAATATAATGCCACGCGGCACAGACATCTGCCTTATTTGATATTTGGTGAATATCATAACTTATTCGTTTTGGGAAATCCGGTAATTCTTTGCGTACAATATCTACTATACTTCGGTTGTCGTCTTTTATTATTACGCAGTCATGTAATTTATAAGCCGAATAAGTATCAAAAATTGACTCTATATTAAAAATCCCACAATATATCCATTTTCCATTAGAAAATATTTTATTATATATTGCTCTGCAATGAACCGCAAAACCATAACTATGTAAATAGTTTTTTAATTCTTCTTTTGAAATTGTTTCCATATCATTGCTCCCTATTATAAATATTCCGCCAGTTTGTTAATCTTCGTAATTACCTTTGCAAGAATAATAAAACATACCCCTTTCTAAAAATACAGCCTTTTACATAAAATATAATAATTTTTAAAAATTTTTGAGGGTTTCAGGGAACTTTTTATAAAAAGTTCCCTGAATTTATATCTATATCTCTTTTTCCGCGAATAACAAACTCAACGAGTCACCGGCATTATTTTGCAGTAATACAAGCAAATTGCCGTTTTCGTCCGCGTCAAGATAGAACATAAGATTACTCTTTGACCTGTTATCTATAATCAAGTTAGCCATTTTATCTTCTACATCCGTTTGCACAAGGCGGCGTAGATTTCTCGCCCCGTATTTTTTGCTAAACGCTTTCTTCGCGATAGCTTCAGCAGACGCTTCGTTAAATTTAAACGCAATATTTTTTTCATCGAGTGCATTTTTTAAATCGTTAAGCATTATCTTTGCAATTTCAGTAAAATCATTTTCATCAAGTGAACGGAAAGTGATAATCTCATCTACTCTGTTCATAAATTCGGGACGCAAAAAATCAGATAACGCTTTTTGCGTTTTGTTCTCGTCAGATTTGCTTTCGTTTGCCGTAAATCCGAGAGTAGCCATATTTAGATTCGACCCCGCGTTTGTCGTCATAACTATTATCGTATTTTCAAAGTTTACTTCTCTGCCATGAGCATCGGTAATCCGCCCGTCGTCTAAAATTTGCAGAAGAATATTTAATACTTCGGGATGGGCTTTTTCTATCTCATCAAATAATATAACAGAATAAGGCTTGCGTCTTATCTTTTCAGTGAGCTGCCCCGCTTCATCATATCCTATATATCCGGGAGGCGCGCCTATTATCCGCGATACGGCGTGTTTTTCCATAAATTCCGACATATCGAGCCTTATCAGCGATTCGGGCGTATTAAAGAGTTCGGTCGCGAGAGTTTTGACAAGCTCTGTCTTTCCTACCCCCGTTGGTCCCGCGAAAATAAACGATACAGGCTTTCTTTTATACGATATGCCAACTCTTGAACGCTTTACCGCCCTGACTACGGCATTTACGGCTTCGTCCTGACCTACAAGCCTTGATTTCAGTCTGTCATTGAGCATATTCAACCTTGAAAACTCATTTTCCGAGATATTGCTCGCGGGGATATCCGTCCATTTTTCTATAACTTGTGCGAGGTCTTCCGTGCTTAGTTCAATCTCGTCCCTCATGAGCGACAATTTTTCAAATTCATGCAGCAGATTCAATTTTTTTGATTTTAACTCCGCGAGCCTGTGATAAATTTCCGCCGTGCTTTCCGAATTTTTAGGCATACCGTCGCCCGACTCGATAAATTCTATTTCCGTGTTTATATCTTCAAGTTCTGCGCTTATCCGTTCAATCCTGTCTATTTCTTTTGAGTTAAGCACCAAATACGACGATGCTTCGTCGAGAAGGTCAATAGCCTTATCGGGCAAAAATCTGTCCGTTATATATCTCTCCGACAATATAACCGCTTTACGTACAGTTTCCTGCGATATTTTTATGCCGTGAAATTTTTCATAATATTTTTTTATGTTTGCGAGCATTTTTTCGCTTTCTTCAATTGACGGTTCTTTAACTATTATAGGCTGAAAACGGCGTTCCAACGCGGAATCTTTTTCAATATACCGTCTGTATTCACCGAGAGTTGTTGCGCCTATAACCTGTATGTCACCCCTTGAGAGCGCGGGCTTGAGAATGTTCGCAGCGTTCATTGAACCCTCGGCGTCTCCCGCGCCGACAATAGTGTGTACTTCGTCTATCACGAGTATAATATTGCCCAGTCTCTTTACTTCTTCAATCAAGCCTTTCATTCGGCTTTCAAATTGTCCTCTGAACTGGGTACCCGCGACAATACTTGTTAAGTCAAGCAAGTGTATTTCTTTTTTTTCAAGCCTTGCGGGGATTTGCTTCGCGGCTATTTTTATCGCCAAAGCTTCCGCAATCGCTGTTTTTCCCACGCCCGGTTCCCCAATCAGACACGGATTATTTTTTTGACGGCGGCACAAAATCTGCATAACCCTGTCTATTTCTTTATCCCGCCCGATAATATTGTCGAGTTTTCCGCTTCTCGCCCTTTCTGTCAAATCTATACAAAAAGACTCAAGATTTTTCCGTTTCGGGTTAGGTCTTCTCGCCTTGTCGTCTCTCTCAAATCTGCTTTCCCTGTTTCGTTCTCCCCGAAAATCAAAATTCGACGGGTCGGCATTTTCCGCCGCATTAGCGGAAGGCAAGCCGTTATTTTTATTGTCGTTCTTTTTGATTCCGTCTTTGTTCTCCTTTGATTTATTAAAAAAATCTATCGGAAAAGGCAACGGGGAGAAATTTCCCGCAATTTTTTGAAAATTTATATCTTCAGGCGGCGTCTGCATATCCCCGTCCCCAAAAGGAAACTTTTCGACTATATTGCCCATTTCCTCTGTCATTTCTTCGAACTCTTCTTCCGTTATATTAAAATTCGAAGCCATATTATTTATAACATCCATTATTGGCTTTATCTCAAGTTCTTTCGCGCAGGTGAGACACAGCCATTCGTTTTTTGTATTGTTTTTGCCGTCGTGTCCCGAAACACAGATAACAGCCATTCGTTTTTTACATCTGTCACAAATTCCCATAATAATTCTTTCCGTTCCTTTTAAAAATATAATAACATAAAACTCTAATTTTTTTTTGTCTTGATTTCCCTGTTGATTTGCAAAGTGTCGATTATATACATAATCATTGAAAATATAGCCGATATAATAGCTATCGCAAAGAGAATCCCCATACCGATTTCATTTAATTCTTCTTTGAATATAAAAATCATAAATGTTATGATATAGAAAATCGCAGTCGTCGCTTTGCCGTACCAGTTCGATTTTACCACAAATTTTATCTTTTTCAGCGTTATAAGGGCACCGCACATCATAAAAAGTTCTTTAAATATAAACATAACGACAAGCCAGTACGGTGCGATATTTTTAATAGCGAGACAAATCAAAACCGTACATTGAAGCAATTTATCCGCCAAAGGGTCAAGAAATTTGCCCAAAGTTGTTATCCAGTTGTTGCGCCTCGCCAAATATCCGTCCGTTATATCAGTCAGTCCCGCGAGTAAAAAGACAAATAGCGCGAGATAAAGCTTATCGTAATACTCGAAAAAAAGATATACGAATACAGGTATCATAAATATGCGGACAACAGACAATATATTTGGAATATATTTTAGTTTCATAATAAATTTATCGCCCCGGACTTTTTATATTTTATTATAGCACATAAATTAAATATTTTTAACGCCAAACAAAATTATTATCAGTAATTTTACAAATTCCCGAATTTTATATAAATTCAAACGGCATATGTTCATACAGCCATTTAAAAATTGTAGTATTGTTTATAATTTCCGAAGCCGAGCCTATCCAATTTCGAGCCGCGCAGTATGGGAGCGCAAGCGAAATCAGAAAGACAATTATATACGCCCATGTTATGCCGTATAATACGCCGAGCAAAGTTCCGCCCGTTCTGTTTACCAAATTCAACACGGGCAGCTTTACTATGCCGTTTATTACGGCAGTAAGAATCCTGCATAAAATCATAGCCGCTAAAAATATTGCGCTGAAAGCCAAAAAGTAAGAGATACTCTCCGCCAAAGGATTTACAAGATTGTCCGCCACAACGCTGTTGATATTGGCAATGCCTTTTGACGCGGCGTCGTCTACCCACGCCTGTATTTCTCTGGCGTTCGAGCCGTAGCTTGTTATTATCCTGTCGAACTCTTTCGGACCTTCTTCCAGCAATTTATTCAAATCAAGATTTTCGGTCCCTCTGCCTATTATAGCCGCCAAATCTTCTATGATTTTATTGAAAAACGTCGGCTTTATATATCTCGCGTATATAAATTCCGACAGCGACGGAGAAAAAATCCTCGCTGCGATAAACGCTATGATAAACGAAGCGACTCCCATTATAGATTTGACAAATCCGTTTTTATACCCGAAATATACGCAAACTACAAATATTATCACAATGAAAATATCCAATATTGCATTCATCTCTGATTCCCCTTTTTTTATTTTAATCTTCGGTTTCAGTATTTATATTAATAATATTTACTTTCGCAAGTCCCGAAACAAATATATTTTTTTCGTCCGCGTAAATAATTTCATATGATGTGTCGTCGTATTCCGCCGTCAGAAGTTCAAACCGCCTTTCCTGTATGTCTATCTTATATAAGCCGCTCCGCGTCAGAAAATACAACGCTTTTGAATCTTGGGAAAATTTTATGTCTATTATATCCGCATTTATTATCTCAGAATATATCAAATCGCCGAGATAATCAAAAATCAAAATATTTTTTTCGTTTCCTAAAGTCTTTTCAGTGAGAACTATCGCCGCAAATTCCGTTGTGAAGTTAAAAAATTCCACGTCTCTGTATAAAAAATGATAGTCCTCAAGTTTTTCATAGTTTCCATCGAATATTTTTAAAGAATTTTCAAACAATGAAAAAAGTCCGTTTTTATTAAAATCTACTCTTAGCGGAATTTCCCCCTCGGAAACTATTTTTTTTTGATAACCGTCGTCGTCGCCCGTGTCGTATAACAGAATCTCGCCGAGGAAATCGCCTTTTTGACCGATAAAGCTCGCGACTGCCAGTTTTTTCGCGTCGTCGTCTATAGCAGCGTCAACAACATATTTATCGCCGAATCCGCATTGATATATCTCCCTGAACGAGTTGTTCATCACAGTTACTACGCTCCTATATCCCCTCTCCGACGATATATATACAGTATTGCCTTTATCAGTAATTTTTGCCCCATATATCGGATTTATTTCATTATATTCATTTTTGTATTCATATAGCCGTGAAAAAGAATTAAAAATCTGCATCTTGTTTGAGCCGTTGTCAAACGCGAGTATATATCTGTCCGATATTTTTAAGACAGGCGTGGAATATGCCAGCGTATGCGAAAAAGTACGGCTGCCGTTCAAATTATAAATATCAAGCCTGTTTCTTCTCAAAACCACTATAAAATTTCTGTAATAGCCGATAAGCGATTCGCCCTCTGTATCTATGGCAAACTCGGATAACCGAGCTTTATCTGAATTTTGAATATTTATATATCTAAGCAGATGAGTTAAGTTGTCAATCGACAGCTCTTTTGAATTTATTACGATATTTGAAAGTATAAACATAACGAGTAAAACCAACAAAGTCAGTCTTACGAACTTTAACCTGCGACCTATCGTGAGATAGTGTTCGTTTACGGCGTTGTTTTGACTTGATTTTTTTAATTTTTTATTTTTGTTCCCATCGCTCACTCCCCCGCCTTTTTTTACGGATGGACTATTTCCTGAACGCCTTGATATGGATTTATCCGACATTTTTGACTGACACCTCCCTCTATTTTTTTATTTTTAATTTGAAGTTCTTTGCAATTATAAGAGCTTGCCCCACTCAATTAAGCATACCAAACTTTGATTTTAATTTTCTCAACAAAATATAGCTATACCGCGCTTTAATCAATCCTGCCGATAATGCCGTTTTTTGCGAAGCAATATTATTAATATCTGTCATATAATGCACTTCTTTTTCCCCCTGCATATTTAAAATATATTCGCACAAAGCAACGACATTTGAAACTGAATAGCCCTTTCCTCTGTAATCCTTGTGCGTTTTTGTACTTATTTCTATGATATTGTCAGAAATTTTATCCGTATGATAACCGGCACTCGCACATGATATTATTTTATTGTCAATTATTGTTGCATAGCAAAAATTAGGATAATATATCCAACCCAACATATTTTTAAAATCAAAGTCATATTCTTCAAAATCTTTTTTAAATAATAACTTTGAATTGTCTTGTTTTTTATACAGATTTAAGTTATCTTTATTTTTTTCGTTTAATATATAACATACTTTTTTTAACATTGATTTACCTCATGAGAACCGCTTCTTATTTGTATATATCACCACTTTTTATCAGTTCGGCAATTTCATCATCTGAATAATATTCGATTTTGTTTAAATATAATCCGTGCGGAGGCAATGTCCTGCCTGCATTCCGTCTATTTCTTGAATTTATAATTCCCGATAAATCAACTGGATTAATTTTGCCCTCGCTGACTTCAAGTAACGTCCCCGATATAATTCTCGCCATTTTATATAAAAATCCGCTCGCCGCCATAATTATATTAATTATCCTGCATTTTTCATCTGCAATTTCAATTTCAAGTCTGTATAAATTCCTAACGGCTTGTTCAACGGGAATATCGGACCTGTCCGCCATAAAACAGGCAAAATTATGCTCGCCTTTAAGATATTCCGCCGCTTCCCTCATTTTGTCAATATCTATAGGTCTGTGATAGTGCAAGGCTTTGCCTGTATAAAACGGGTCGCGGTATTTATTGTTTTGAATTCTATATATATATTCTTTTGATTTTATATAATATCTCGAATGAAAATCGTCGCTGACTTCGCACGCGTCAACTACGGCTATTTTTATATTCTGCGAGAAAAAATATAAATTTAACGCATTTGCGAGCCTTTCCGTAGGAAAATCTTTTTTTATGTCGATATGGCAGCAATATCCCAAAGCGTGAACTCCCGAATCCGTCCGCCCGCAGCCCGAAACTCCGAGCCGCTCCCTGAAAACCGTTTCGATTGCGTCCTGAACCGTCTGCTGTACCGTATTTCCGCCGTTTTGAGCCTGCCAACCGTAAAATCCGCTTCCGTCAAACCTCAACGTAAGCAATATGCGTTTAGTGTCGTGTATCATCGTTATATTACCTGCTGTATTAAAATAATTCCAACGATAAAAGCGACTGTTATAAACAATGCGGCAAAATCTTTCGGCGAATATATAAGCCGTTTCATTTTAGTTCTGCCCTCGCTCCCTTTGTAGCACCTGCACTCCATAGCGACCGCAAGTTCTTCCGCTCTCCTGAACGCCGATACAATCAACGGAATTAATATAGGCACAAGAGCTTTAGCTCGTCTCAATATATTTCCAGAATAAAAATCCGCGCCCCTCGCTTTTTGAGCGTTCATTATCTTTTCCGTTTCTTCTAATATCGGAGAAATAAACCTCAAGGCTATTGTCATCATCATGGCAAATTCGTGTATGGGCATTTTTATTTTTTTCAACGGCGAAAGTAAAGTCTCGATAGCGTCTGTCAGGGCGGTAGGCGAAGTCGTGTATGTGATAAAAATAGATGTGGCGCATACAAGCGAAGTAATTCTTATCAGCATAAAAACAGCGTGTCTTATTCCGTCAAGATATATTTTAATGAAAAAGAATGAAAAAAGCAGAGTGTCTCCCGATACCATGAATATATTCATAAAAAAAGTAAAAATTATCAGAAACATCAAAGGCTTGATTGCTTTCAATATAGTACCAAACGGAATTTCAGATATAAAAATAATAATTAAATTCGCGATAAACACTATGGCTAAAGTATAAAGCCTTGACGAGACGAAAATTGCCGTAATATAGATTATGGCGATAATAATTTTCATACGCGGGTCAAGTTTATGAATTATTGATTTTCCCGGGAAATACTGTCCGAGGGTTATATCTTTTATCATTTAATTAAATAAGCTCCTTAATTAAAATTTTCACATTATATCACCTTTGCGATTTTTGCGGGATATCGGAGATGCTGCCGCCGTGGCGAGTGTTTTGTGATTGCAGATGTTGTTCGGGGAGACAAAAATACCCGTCACTCGCTACGCTTCGTTGCCACCCTCTTTATGAAAGAGGATTTTCGGCACAAAATCTTTATGTTGATTTGATTTCCGAGGAGGTCTATTAAAATAAATTATTTTTATTTTGTCAAAAGAGACACAATCTCGTCTTTAGCTTTGGCGAGATTATAAATATTTTCATTTACGTCTATTCCCCGTGTTTTTAACTCAATAAATAATTTTGTTATCTGCGGAATCGACAGCCCCGCCGCTTTTAATAACTGCGCCTGTGAGAAGATTTCATCGACCGTGCCGTACAGATACGGCTTCGCTTCTCTTATTACAAGCACTTTATCCGAATATTTCGCCATATCTTCCATTGAGTGCGAAATCATTATCATCGTCTTGCCTGTAATTTCCTGATACGCGCATAATCCCCCGAGTATCTCTTCCCTGCCTCGCGGGTCAAGCCCCGCCGCGGGTTCGTCGAGAATTAATATAGGCGGGTCCATAGCGATAACTCCTGCAATCGCCACGCGCCTTTTCTGACCGCCCGAAAGCTCAAATGGGCTTTTTTTAAATAAATCAGTCGTTATTCCCGCAAATTCGGCGGCGTCTTTTACTCTTTTGTCGATTTCTTCTTCAGATAATCCCATATTCGCGGGACCGTAGGCTATATCTTTATATACTGTTTCCTCAAAAAGTTGATATTCGGGATACTGAAAAATTATCCCCGCTTTAAACCGCATTTTGCCTGCGTTTTCCCTGTTATGCTTTTTTGAGCCTTTTATTTTGCGTTTTCTCCTTGCCGCGCCGCTTTGCTCAAGTTCAATTTCCGATTCGGCTTTGTATATTTCCTCGCCGTCGATATATATACTGCCACGGGTAGGCTTCAACAGCCCGCAGATTAAAAGAGCGAGCGTAGATTTTCCCGACCCCGTATGCCCGATAAGCCCTGTTATTATGCCTTTCTCTATTGATATATTAAAATTGTCAAGCGCGGTTTTTTCAAACGGCGTTCCCATGCCGTATATATAAGAAACATTTTTAAACTCTATCTGCGTCAAAATTTTTGCTCCTTTATCATTTCCATATCAATCCTAATCCAATTTTCTATTATTACTCTGCTTGTTTCAACAAATCCCACTTTTTTATAACATTTTAAAGCACTTTCATTAAAATCAAATACTCCCAAACTTATCTTTTTTAGATTTAATTCATTAAAAGCATATTCTGTGAGCAGCATTAAACTATGTGTCCCGTAACCTTTAAATCTATATTCATCGTAAAGCAAAAACCTTGCTATAGTGCATCTTTCTTCACTTCTGTAAATAATTAGTTCTACAGAGCCTATTATAACATTATTATTCAGGATAGTGAAAAACAGCGAACCATCGCTTCTTGATTTTTGAAATGAGATTATCTGTTCCAATGTAAGCGGAAAAGTAAAAAAACGTCCGTATCCGTATCCGCATTGCTTTAGAAAATCTTCTGATTTATCTTTTAAGCATAACATAATCAATTCAATATCTTTTTCTTCGGTTTCTCTTATATTTATCATTTTATTTATTTTTTACAACCTCATTTAATCTGTTAATAACCCAGTCAATATCATAGCCGATTATATCAAGTACAGCCGTATTATAGATTTCTTCCAATCCCATGCGGACAATATAACAGTAAATTTTCTTTTTATTTATATCGTCTGTTAAATACTTATCTTTCAATGCCGATACCAACGGTTTATATCTTTTTGAATCTTCGTTGTCAGTCCAAAACAACATTTGGGCAATTTCATATAAAGGGTCCCCGTACATCGAATAATTCCAGTCAATTATGCCCGAGATTTGTTTCCCGTCAGTTAAAAGATTGCTTCCACCCAAATCCCCATGAATTAAACAGGATAATTGGTTGACTGCGATACAGTCAATATTAGTTTGCAGGGCAGTAAAGGCTTTATCAATAACGCTAAAGTCGGATTGTTCAAAATTAAATTTTTGCCAATTATATATTTTGTCATCGTATACCGCTTCAATATATTCACGCCAGTTATTAAACCGAGCAATACCGTTTGCATCGAATTTTCCGAATCCCGAATTTGCGGGTACTTCGATTTTTGAAAGTTTATCTATCGTTTCGAGAATTGAGGGAATTATATTAATAAACTCTTGAAAGTCCAAATCGGCAACTCTGCATTTTTCAATATAATCAGAAAAAATATATGATTGTCCGTCTAAATCTTCATAAACCCCATCAACGATTTTTACAGGCAAAAGGTCTTTATATTGATTGGCGATATAAAGCTCTTTTTCATAGTCCCTGCGTTCTCCTCCGATTTGAAATACATATTTATTATTTCCCGACCAAAATAAGAAAGTTTGAGATACCAAACCGCCGTGTATAACTTGAATGTCATAAGCGTCGGGATAATGTTTCCTGATAAGATTTTCTATTTGAAAATTATTATAATTTATTTTCACGATTAACGCTTATCCCCCGTCTGTTTCATCAAAGGATTTTCTATCACAAAATCAAGCTGTAATCTATCTTCTCCTGAAAAAATATGCGACTCAATATCATTTCCTTCAGGATTAGGTTTAAATCCGCATTTCTCAATCATTTTTTTGCTTGGAGTATTATCTTCAAAACAACCTGCGTAAATTTTATCAAGTTTTAATACTTCAAAACAGTATTTAACGCCCAACATAAAAGCCATTGTTCCGTAGCCTTGATTTATATACGGCTTAAAAACCGTTATTGTCAAATCGGGCAGTCCGACAGACAGTCCTATACGCCCGATGATTTCATTATCTTTATGACGCATAATAACCGCTCCCCAGTTTTCGGCATTTTGACGCATCTCGCAATATTCGTCAAACGAATACGGCAATTTATAATTATAACCCCATATAGTGTCATATTCATGCCATGAATCATATAAAATTTTACAGTCAGACTCAATATATTCCGCTAAATATATTACATCATTTTCTATATATTTTTTTCTATTCATATTATTAGACCTCCAAATCCCTAAGATAAATTTCTAATAAATCCGCCGCTTCTTTTGTGTGAAGAATATTAGAGGGAAACGCATATTTTTTTAATTCCGAGTTTTCTTTTTTCTCCGCTTCGAGCATATTCATAAGCTCCGTGACCTGCGGTACATCAAGCCCCGCCCTCTTTATTTTTTCAAACTGCGAAAATACCTCTACAGGCGTTCCGTCAAGATAGACTTCCCCTTTATTTAATACAATCACCCTGTCCGCAAGCACAGCTTCGTTCATATAGTGAGTGATTAATATAACAGTCATCTTTTTTTCTCTATTCAGCCGTTTTATAGTATCAAGCACTTCCTCACGCCCGCTTGGGTCGAGCATTGCAGTCGCTTCGTCAAAAATCATCAGTTTCGGCATCATCGCTATAATGCCCGCTATAGCGATTCTCTGTTTCTGTCCTCCCGATAATCTGTGCGGAGCGTGAAGTTTATATTCTGCCATGCCCACCATTTCGAGAGCGTCGTCTACTCTTTTACGTATTTCAGGTGGCGGTACCCCGAGATTTTCAGGTCCGAACGCGACATCCTCTTCAACGATTGTCGCCACAAGTTGATTATCGGGGTTTTGAAACACCATGCCGACATTTTGCCTTATCAAAAATAAATTTTCTTCGTCTGAAGCGTCGATGCCGTCGATATATACTTTGCCTTTTGTAGGCGACAAAATCATGTTAAAAAGCTTTGCAAGCGTAGATTTTCCCGAACCGTTGTGTCCCAAAATGACAGTAAACGAGCCGTCGTATATATCAAGATTTATATTTTTTAACGCATAAATATCCGTGTCATTGTCAGCGTCCGCACTGCTGTATACGAAAAAAAGATTTTCAGTATGAATAATCGCTTTGTTTTTTTCTATCATTATTTTAAGTATTTTCCTGTTAATAAAATTTGTTATATTTGACATTATAACATTAAATTTTTTAAAAAATCAAGAAGAAAAGTGATAATAATTATTAATTTCACTATATTTTTTGCAATTTATAACCGCCATCTTGAAAACGCGCCACAGGGAAAGGGCATTTTTGTACTCTCTGCAAAAAGTCCTATCTCGTCGGATTCGACAGTTCCGCCGAAGTCTTTGCCCATTATCATCGAAAGCATATACCCCGCGCATGACGGCGCAAGTCCCGCCGTGTATAAATTAATCAAAACAAACAACGGCTTTTCACTCAATAACGGCTTAATCATTTCCAGAAGCATAAATAGATGGTCTTCAATCTTCCACATCTCGCCGCTTGCACCTCTGCCGTATGAAGGCGGGTCAAGAACAACCGCGTCATATTTTTTGCCGCGCCGCGCTTCACGTGAAACGAATTTAACACAATCATCGGCTATATATCTTATTTTAGCGTCGCCGAGAGACGAAAGTTCGGCATTTTTACGCGCCATTGATATAATATTTTTCTGCGCGTCAACATGGCAGACATTCGCCCCCGCTCTCGCACAGGCGAGAGTGGCACCGCCTGTATACGCAAATAAATTTAAAACATTGATTTCCCTTTCAGGCTCTAAATCTTTCGCTTTTTTAATAGTATCATACATAAACCGCCAGTTAGCCGCCTGTTCGGGAAATATTCCCATATGTTTAAACCCCATAGGCGTAATTTCAAAGACAAGCTCAAGCGGATTATACTTAATATTCCAATTTTTCGGCACGGGATTTTTTATATCCCAGTATCCCCCGCCTTTGCTTGACCTTTTATAAATCGCATCGGCTTTTTCCCATAATCTGCTTTTGTTATACTCTTTGGTCGAAAACCAAAGGACTTGAGGGTCGGGGCGTATTAAAATATACTTTCCCCATCTCTCAAGCCTGTTGCCGTCAGAAGTATCAAGAAGCGCGTAATCTTCCCAGTTTTGTTCATAAATCATTTTTTATATTCCCGTAAAAATCATTTGTTTTTTTAGTGTGCGCTATATAAATATATCACTCGCACAGAAAATTCTTATTGATTGCGAATCAAATTTACCCTTACCGCTTCATATGATTTTTTAAAGCCGACTTTTTCATATAAGCGGATAGCCCTTGCATTATCATATCTTGTATACAGTTCCGCATTATAACCCAGTTCATATACTGATTGCAACGTAGAGCGGACAATTACTTCTCCGTATCCTTTTCCCTGATGTTCATTGCATATGCAAACCTCCGTAAAATGTCCGCAATGATGACCGCAAAATCCGATTAAAACATTATCCTTGTAAAACAGTTCCGCACCGCCTTTTTCACTGCTCATATATTCCCGTTTTATACGTTTACTGTCCTGCCTGAAACTCCCGGGCGGGTCAGGAAAAGGCGTAAATACTTCTTCCATTATTTCTATACATGAATCTATCATATCTTCGGTACAACGGCGTTTTTCCAAGCCTTTCATATCAACAGAATCAATATTTATGTCGTTACGGTTTATAAAATGATGACAATAACGATATAAATTCGTATAATTTTCAAACTTATCCAATAAAACATCTGAAAATTCGTTTACTTGTGCATAGCGTAACATAATCGTATCTTTAGCTGTGTTATTATCTATATATTTATTAATTTCGTCCGCAATCCAATTTACCGCTTGTTCGTCGGGCGTATTGGTCATAAAAACCAAAAATCGCAAAGAGTCTTTATACTTATACGCTTTAAAATATCCTTTGTTTATTTTATTCTCTGCTCTGTCAATTATAATTTTTCTGCATAAATACATAAAACCATCTTCACCGTATAAATAATCTTTGTCATCGGCTGTTTTTATCATTTCAATTTCATCTTGGGTAAAATTATTTTCTTTTGTTTCCATAAAATTTTTTCTCCAAAATTATTTATAATCATTGTAAAAACAGTTCACTTTAATTTATTTAATATAACGGCTTCTAATTCTTTGGCATATTTTGCAATTATATCATAGTTTTCGCCCTCTATCATAATGCGTATGAGCGGCTCCGTTCCCGATGGTCTAAGAATTATCCGACCATTATTGCCTAATTTTTCACGGACAGCTTTTTCAGCGTTTAATACGTCGGCGTCTGCCATAATTTTTTGTTTTATCTCCGATTTATTCTGCGGTATTTCTACATTAAGTTCAACCTGCGGATATTTTTTCATTTTGCCGAATACTTTTGAAGCGTTTTCATTTTTCTTTTTTAAAATATTAAGAATCAACATAGCGGTTATCTGCCCGTCGCCCGTTCCCGCATAATCCAACGCTATAACGTGTCCCGACTGTTCCCCGCCAAGATTAAATTTTTTCTCCAGCATCCGTTCAATCACAAATTTGTCTCCAACGTCCGTTTGTTCAACATTAAAATTTCTCTCTTCACAAAATTTATGCAATCCCATATTTGACAGCTTAGTGACAACCAGTGTATCGCTTTTTAAAGTGCCCGCTTGCTTCATCTCTTCGGCGATGGCGCATAAAATCATATCTCCATCTATAATACAGCCGTTTTCATCTACCGCGAGACATCTATCCGCATCCCCGTCAAACGCGATTCCTATATCATATTTTCCTTTAACGACTTTTTCAAACAGCAACTCCATACAAGTAGACCCGCAGTCTTTATTTATATTCAGACCGTCAGGCGATGTGTTTATTATATCGCATTGCGGGAATATTTTCCCTGCTGTAACCGATGCGGAACCGTTGGCGCAGTCAATCAATATTTCCAGATTTTTTTCAGTCGGCTGACAGGCGGCTTTTTCCAAGCTTGACACATGATTTATATATTTTTCAATAATACCGTCGTCTTTACAAATAACGCCTATATTTTCACCCGTCGCAAGTTTTATTTTGTGATGGTGGGCAATTTCATATTCAATTTTTTCCTCAATTTCATCGGATAATTTAAACCCATCTTTATCAAATATCTTGATTCCGTTATACTCGCTCGGATTATGCGAAGCCGAAATCATAAACCCGGCATCAAAATTACATTCTTTTACTAAATATGATACTGCGGGCGTAGGCGCGATACCGCACAGAACAACGTCAACACCCCCCGCGCAAAGCCCTGCCGCTATCGCGCTTTCAAGCATATCGCCTGAAATTCTTGTATCTTTTCCGATTAGCATTTTCGCTTTTCTGCCGCTTGCGTTTTCCGCCATAATCTCCGACACGGCAAGCCCTACTTCAAATGCCAAGTTAACGGGTAAATCCCCGTTCGCCAATCCTCTTATCCCATCTGTTCCAAATAATTTTCCCAAAATATATAACCTCCAAAATATATATTATTAGCCGATAGTGAAATTCTTTATTGATTTCGTCGGCGTATTTTGTTTTTGTAAAATTTGCTTTTTCTCTGCTTTTTAACCCGTTTCTGTAGAGGACGCAACCCTCGGCAATAGTGATGAATAATCATATATAGTTCATAGAGTAGGGCGTGACGCCCTCGGCACGCCGCGAATTTACGCCGACGTACACGACGTAAATATATGGCATATTGAATTTATTATCACGGACGATGGACACATGGATTTAATTTTCACGGACGACCGAGGGCGGTCGTCCCTACAATATATAATCGTTTTCCCAATCCTCTATTATAATTGAGGGTTCTTTAATCTTCATCTTCAAACATTAGCTGTTGCGTTGCCCTGTTCTTATTTTCTATGCCTAAATGCTCGTATGCCCGTCTTGTGGCACATCTGCCACGCGGCGTTCTGTTTAAAAATCCAATTTGCAGCAGATAAGGCTCATATAAATCTTCAAGCGTTATCGACTCTTCGCCGATAGTCGCGGCTAACGTATCAAGCCCGACGGGTCCTCCGTCAAAAAATTCTCTTATTGCCCCTATCATTCTTTTATCCGTCGCGTCAAGCCCGAGTTTATCTATTTCAAGTATGCGACCCAACGCTTCATCTGCTATTTCCCTTGTGATTGTGCCGTCGCCCTTTACCTGCGCCAAATCTCGGACGCGCCGCAATATTCTATTGGCGATTCTCGGTGTGCCTCTCGAGCGTGAAGCTATTTCCATAGCTCCGCTATTGTCTATTTCCACGCCTAAAATCGCCGCGCTACGCTTTACGATTGTCGCAAGCTGTTCATGCGTATATAAATCCAATCTCTCAATAACGCCAAATCTATCACGTAACGGCGCGGTAAGCTGCCCCGCTCTTGTCGTAGCTCCCACGAGTGTGAATTGAGGTAAGTCTATCCGTATACTTCTCGTAGCCGGACCTTTGCCTATGATTATATCAACGACATAATCTTCCATTGCGGGATATAATATTTCCTCAACCACTCTTGACAGTCTGTGTATCTCGTCTATAAACAAAACATCGCCGTCAGACAGCGTCGTCAATATCGCCGCCAAATCTCCCTGTTTTTCAATAGCGGGTCCAGATGTTGTGTGCAGTTGTACTCCCATTTCATTCGCTATAATTGTCGAAAGCGTAGTCTTTCCCAATCCGGGAGGACCGTATAACAGCACATGGTCTAACGCTTCTTTCCTTTTTTTTGCCGCTTCAATATATATTTTTAAATTTTCCTTTACTTTTTCCTGACCGATATATTCGTCTAAATTTTTCGGACGCAGGGAAACCTCTATATTACTCTCATCGTCCTGTGATTTTGTTGAAACCACTCTCGGACTATCTTCTTCCATGTCATAATCTTCGTAATTGTTATAACCGCCGTCAGTATCAAAAGCCCTTTCGTTTTCATCGCCATTATTAGTATATTCATCTCTTTCATTATTTGATTTTTTCATAATTTTTTATACCTCTTTTATTTAAATTTTTATTTTTAAAAAAATTTTTTTTAATAAAATAATTTTTTTTTTTATTTTTTTTTTTTTTTTTTTTTTTTTTTTTTTTTTTTTTTTTTTAA
>Ga0099364_10002226_pt1 | contig 31032 bp, 24 predicted proteins | sample TergutTh196P3_FD_73070 | JGI IMG/M metagenome (GOLD analysis project Ga0099364, IMG submission 73070) | Microcerotermes parvus P3 segment gut microbial communities from Pointe-Noire, Republic of the Congo - Th196 P3 | ecosystem: Host-associated > Arthropoda: Insects > Digestive system > Gut ... | reverse complement strand
ATCGCCGCCGGGCTGTCGCCGTCGACCGAGCCGAAGTTGCCCTGTCCGTCGATGAGCATGTAGCGCAGGGAAAAACTCTGCGCCATGCGCACGATGGTGTCGTAGACCGCCGACTCACCATGCGGATGGTATTTACCGATCACGTCGCCGACGATACGCGCGGATTTCTTGTAGGCGCGATTCCAGTCGTTCGATAGCTCGTGCATCGCAAACAACACGCGACGATGCACGGGCTTGAGTCCATCGCGCGCATCCGGTAGCGCCCGCCCAACAATTACGCTCATTGCATAATCGAGATAGGCGTGGCGCATCTCTTCTTCAAGGCTGGTCGGGAGTGTTTCCTTGGCAAACTGTGTCATGCGCGGCTTATAAGCGGGGCAACCGCTTGTGGTGGGACGAAATAGATTATTGTACCACGCGGGACTGGGGCAGCCGAAGGGCTAGCGCTTCCTGATCGTCAGTTATCCTTTTTCAACCCGAACCGGCTCATGAGGTCATAGAGCGAAGGGCGGCTGACCCCGAGCACTTCCGCCGCGCGGGCGATGTTGCCGTTGGTGCGCGCCAGCACCCGCACCACGGCCTGGCGTTCGGCGACATCCCGTACCCGGCGCAGGTTGAGATATTCCAGGGCTTCATCGTCGTTGCCCGTGTCCAGGCCGAGGTCTTCCGCCGTGATGCGGTTGCCGTCGGCCATGATGACAGCGCGCTTGAGACAGTTTTCCAGCTCACGCACGTTGCCCGGCCAGGAATAGAACTCGATCGCGGCAATGGCGTCTTCGCCGAGTTGAATCGCGCCGCGCCCGTTTTCCTGCGCGAATTGCCGCACGAAATGATGGGCGAGCAACACGGCGTCGCCATCACGGTTGCGCAGGGGCGGAATCGTGATGACGATTTCCGCCAGACGGTAATAAAGATCTTCGCGAAACAAGCCTGCCTGTATCTGGGCCTTGAGGTCGCGGTGTGTCGCGCAGACGACCCGGACATCCACCGGAATCTCCTGACGACCACCGAGCCGCTCGATGACTCTTTCCTGCAAAAACCGCAACAATTTGGCCTGGAGAGCCATCGGCAGATCGCCAATTTCATCCAGGAAAAGCGTTCCCTTGTGCGCGGTTTCGATCTTGCCGGGCGTCTGACGGGCCGCGCCGGTGAAAGCGCCTTTCTCGTAGCCGAACAGTTCGCTTTCGAGCAGGTTTTCGGGAATCGCCGCGCAGTTGATGGCAACGAACCGCTCCGCCGCGCGCGGCGACAACTGATGCAGCCCTCGCGCCAACACTTCCTTGCCGGTTCCGCTGTCGCCAAGCAACGCCACGGTGACGGAAGTCAGCGCCACCCGCTCGATGGTATGACATATCTTCTGAATGCCCGCATCGCGTGTGATGAGGCCCGTCACCGAACCCGCCCGCGCCTGTTGCAACCTCCTGTTTTCGGCCTGCAAATCGTAGAGTCGGAAAGCGCGCTCGATGGTCAGGGTCAGCAATTCCGGCTCGAAGGGCTTGCTGAAAAAGTCGTAAGCGCCCATGCCGACGGCGCGCACCGCGTTTTCGCGGTCGTGTTGCCCGGTGAGGACGATGATCTTGGTATCGGGCGCCAGCGCCAGGATTTCACTCAGAAGGAGGAACCCCTCGCTCACATCGTCGGGGTGCGGTGGCAATCCCAGGTCCATCGTCACGACCGCAGGCTCGTAACGACGCATCTGCGCGACCGCGCTTTCGCGGTCGTCCGCCACTACGGCCTCGAAACCATCGAACGCCCAACACATCTGCTTTTGCAGGGCCGGATCATCCTCGATGATCAACAGGGTTCTTTGCTTGTCAGTCATGCTTGCCGCCTCAGCTTTCTCCATGTTCCCTTTCTTCGATTTTCGAGTCCAGTCTCGTGTGCAGGGGCAACTCGATGGTCACCCGCGTGCCGACGCCTTCCTTACTCTCGTAAGACACCTCTCCACCCAGTTCGCGGATGTACTGGCGGGTTTCATAAACCCCGATTCCCATGCCGCTCGACTTGGTGGTCTGAAATGGGCGCGAAAGGCGTTCGCGGATAAAATCCTCCGACATGCCGCAACCGGTGTCTATCACCATGATGCGCACCCGTTCCGAACCGGACGCCTCCAGCGCAACGCGTACCATACCATTGTCCGACGTGGCCTCGATGGCATTTTGTATGATATGGCCGATTACACGCTCCAGCCGTTCGGGATGCGCCTGCACCATGAGCATGTCGCAACCTGGCGACATGTCGAGTCTCATCTTGGGGTGTTGCTCCTGCTTGATACGGTGGATATTTTCCAGCCTTCTCGCCAGATTGACCATACGTGGCGGGTCGATCGAGCGTTTTTCCTGCAACTGGATCATCAACCCGCGCATTTTCGTTTCGACGTGCGCCACGGTTTCGAGCATATCGGCCTGAAACTCCGGGTTGTCCTTGTGACGCTCGGCATTGCGCAGCATCAACGACAACTGGGCCACGAGGTTTTTCAGATCGTGGACGACGAAAGCCGTCATGCGGCTGAAGGACTCGAACTTGCGCGCTTCCAGCAAATCTTCTGCGGCCAGCATTCTTTCCAGATCGCTGGCGGCCTGGTGCTGAGCGATCTTGAGCAGATCGAGCACTTCCCAGTCGATCTCGAAGCGTGTCCGGGGCGTCGTCAGCAGGACGAATCCGATTACCCCCGCCCCGCCGATGAGCGGAATCACCAGCCAGGCGTCCGGAAAGCGCGACGCAAGCCAATCCGGCAGCATCAGGCCGGGATAGTTTGCCGGGCTCCGGCGATATTCCTCCAGGTTGATGATCCATCCCCGTTTCTGCATGAAATTCACCAGCGAGCTTTCCGCCGGTTCCGTCACTCTCGCCTGCTCGGGCACGTTGACTCGTGCCAGGATCGTGAAATCGGTGTCTTCTCCCACGTTGTCCCGCAGCCACAGCGCGCCACCGGGACTTTCCACCAGGTTGGCCAGCGCGGTGATGACCGATTGCCCGAGATTGGACTGACCATCCTCCGAAGACAGCGCACGGGTAAAACGCAGCCATTCGGCACGGTAGTCGTAGCGGTATGGAAACAGGTGCTTGTTGATGAACACGCGCAATTTGGCCCGTTGCGCCGTGGACGACATGAACGCCACCAACAGCAACAGCGCCGCGAACAGCAGCACCGTTTGCAGGGCTGCTACCCATGCTCCGCTTAAGCGACTCACATAAAACCCCATGCCGGAAACCGCGAGCAGGTAAAGCCCGGACAAGCCCAGCGCCGTGGTATGGAAAGCCGCCGCGCGCGACAGGGACATGCGCAAGGACCAGGATGGGTTGCGCGCTCCCGAAATCGCCACCAATGGAACGATCAGAACATAGACCAAACCGTGGACCGCCTTGGTGATGCCGTTTGGGACAAAGAAAAGGAACGCATGAGCATACGTGTAGAGTTCGAACACGAATGCTGCGCCCAGCCCCACGCACATGGGCTTGAGTGTCCGGCGTATATCCACGGGAACGCCACGATAGAGATGTTCGATCAGCACCAGCCCCACTACCGCAGTCGCCAGTGAGCCGCCGAAGATCAGCCTGAGACCCCATCTATCCGGCATTAAAATAAAGGCGATGGATACGACCCCGGCCAGTTTCACCCCCAGCACCGTGATCGCAACGACCAGAAACCGTTTCCAGGTTTTGCCGAGCAGGGGATGCAATAAAATTAGCAGAAATGCGAACCAACCCCCGCTGCGCAGTATGTCCAGTGAATAAGACCACAGGAAAGAAGTCAATGGCGAACGACGAGTGGCAACCCAAAGGCTGCTCAATGCCCAGAAAACGGTCAGGATCACGGTCAACAGCAGGTAGCCACCGACGGCTGCTCCCCGCCATGCTGCGTACAAGTACAGCGCGAACCCGCCATAAACGAGCGCGGTCAGCGCATATGCCCAAACCGCAAATTCTTCCAGGCTCATCGTGCGCGCTTGCTCATCAGCACCACATGCACGGTTTCGAGCAGCACGAGCATATCGAGCACCAGTGAGTGATTCTTGACGTAGTAGAGATCGTATTGCAGTTTTTGGGTTGCTCCGGAAATCGAATCATCATCATCCCGATATTGCACCCTGGCCCAACCCGTCATGCCCGGCTTGACGCAATGCCGCACACCGTAAAACGGAATCTCATGCGCCAGACGATCCACGAAAGAGGGCCGTTCCGGGCGCGGACCGACCAGGCTCATGTCGCCCATGAACACATTGAACAACTGCGGCAGCCGGTCGATACGCAGCTTATGAATGATCCGTCCGATTCTCGAAAACTCTCCCCGCGCATCCAGGGCTTCGTCCAGGCTGTCGTCATCGACGTTGCCTGCGCCGTTGCGTTTGCAACGAAACCGGATGTTCCTGAAAACCTGGCCGCCCAACCCGACTCGTTCCTGGCGGTAAAACACCGGCCCGTGATCGTTGAACACGATCAGGAACGCGGCCAGCAGCATCACCGGGGAAAGCAGAACGAGCAGGGAGAAGGAAATCATCAGGTCGAATATGCGCTTTGTGAACACACGCATCAAAGGCTGCTGGAAACCTTCGCCAAAAATCAGCCAGCTTGCGCGCAGGGAATCGAGTCGCACCTGACGGCGAACCCGTTCGTGAAATGAGGGCCAATCGAGGATTCGCACGGCGGCAAGCTTGCAATCGAGCAACTCGCGCAAAGGCAGCGCCTTGCCCCGGAGCTCGCTCATGGCCACGATGATGGTGTCGATTCCCAGTCTTTTGACCGTATCGAACAGATTGCCGCCGGAGACGATCTTTCCGGCTTCCACGCACTGTTCACTCTCGTCATCGATGGGGAAAAACCCCTGCACCTCCACCTTTCCCTGCTCTGGATGCAGCAGGATACGCTCCACTTCCTGCGCTTCCCTGCCCGTGCCGACAACCAGTATTCTGGGCGCAAAAAGCGAAGATGCCTGACTGCGGTTGATCAGCATCCGTACCAAAAGCATGAGCAACAGCAGGGCAAGCACCTGGAGTCGCATCACCAGCGAAGCAAACCCCTGCCAGGGCAAAAGCAACATCGCGGCGTAAGCCGCAGGCAGGCAGAACAACGCCGACAACACGAACCGGGCGAACGCGGTGCGCGGGCTGTCTTCATCGACTGGCCGGTACAGGCCGAAAGCGAAGATGACGACAATCATCACCACAGCAAATCCAAGCGCCGACGGGAGGAGTCCCTTCAATTCGACCCCATGGGTATCCGCCCAGAAAGCGGCTGAGGCAATGACGGCCAGTACGAGCAACAGCGAATCGAGACCAATCCGCTGTAATACGTGCCGCGAAAAATACTGGCTAAACGCTTTCAGCATGGTTCTTCCTCGAACCGCCTCGATCCGGCAGGAAAAGCAACGGCACCGCGAAACAATCCGACACTCTGTTCATGGCAGATAAACCCATCCTCTCACCGGACGACATTTCCACATGTTTTTTTATTTTTGCGAGCGACTATCCTATCTCAATGATCGCGTTGTCGAAAAGCCTCAAACAGACAAATACCGCTTGCCACCGAAACGTTGAGGCTTTCCACGCACCCTTGCATCGGAATGCGGGCCAGTTCATCACACCTCGCGCGCGTCAGGCGGCGCAGGCCGTCACCCTCGGCCCCGAGCACCCAGGCAATCGGCCCTTTCTGATCAATATCGAACAGGCTTTTTTCGGCTTCACCCGCCGCGCCTACAATCCAGATACCGGCTTTTTTCATTTGTTCCAACGCCCGTGCAAGATTTGTCACGGTGATGTAAGGAACGGCATCGGCAGCGCCGCTGGCCACCTTGACTGCCGTGGCGTTGAGGCTGGCGGCGCGGTCCCTGGGCGCAATCACGGCATGCGCGCCCGCCGCGTCCGCGACCCGCAGGCAGGCGCCCAGGTTATGCGGGTCCTGCACGCCATCGAGCACCAGCAAAAGCGCCGGTTCGGGGAGCGATGGAAGTGAGTCCAGCACCTCGTCGAGAACGATCATGCGCTGACGGGCATCAATGCGGGCAAGCACGCCCTGGTGACGGCGTGTGCCAACCAAGGCGTCGAGCCGTTCATTTTCGACGCGGGTCATTTTCACCCCGAGCGATTCGGCGAGATCGTGCACTTCACGCGCGCGCGCGTCATGACGCAGACCGGAAACATAAAGCTCGAACACGGACTCCGGATTACGCCGCAGCCGTCCCAACACGGCGTGAAAGCCGTAGATGAGGCGGCTCGGTTCAGCCACGGCGTTTACCCCCGCTTCTGACCTTTTTCTCATTTTGCTTCTTGTCGTTGCCCTTCTCTTTTCTCTTCGTCAGGGTTCGGTCTCGCTCGCGCTCGCGCTCGGTCTTGCCCTTGCGCTCGGTCGGTCGTGCCTCGCTTGCGAGCAGGCGGAAATCGATCTTGCTGGTTTCCAGGTCGGCGCGAATCAACAGCACCTGTACACGGTCGGAGAGACGGTAACGCACACGGGTGCGTTCGCCCATCAATTCATGGCGGGCTTCGTCGTAGTGAAAATAATCGCTGCCGAGATCGGAGACGTGCACCAGCCCCTCGACAAACACATCGTCGAGCGTCACGAACATGCCGAAAGGCACGACCGCCGACACGCTGCCGGAAAACGTCTCGCCGATACGATCCCGCATGTAATAGCATTTGAGCCAGTCCACCACGTCGCGCGTGGCCTCATCGGCGCGCCGTTCGGTCAGCGAGCAGGCCATGCCGATTTCCTCCCAGTTGCCGGGGCAATAGCGTTTACCCGCCAGCGCGGCCTTGATGGCGCGATGTACCAGCAAATCGGGATAACGTCGGATTGGCGAAGTGAAATGCGTGTAAGAGTCATACGCCAGTCCGAAGTGACCCACGTTGTCCGGGCTATAGACGGCCTGACGTAGCGAACGCAGCATGACCGTCTGCAACAATTGCGCATCCGGGCGCGCGCGCGTTTTTTCGAGCAGCGCCGCGTAATCCCTGGCGACCGGCGCATCGCCCCCGCCCAGCGTCACCCCGAATTCGGCGAGAAAACCGCGCAGTTTTTCGAGTTTCTCCGGAGACGGCCCTTCATGGATGCGATACAGGGCAGGATGATCGTTGCCGCGCAGAAAATCCGAAGCGCACACATTGGCCGCAAGCATGCACTCCTCGATCAGCCGGTGCGCGTCGTTGCGCACTTCGGGCACGATTTGCGCGATCTTGCCCGCTTCATCGAACTCCATGCGCGTTTCCGTGGTCTCGAAGTCGATGGCCCCGCGCCGGGCGCGCGCCTTCAGCAACGCGCGGAAGAGCCGGTCGAGTTCCTGGAGATGTGGGAACAAACGCCCAAGCGAGGCAATGGCTTCAACATCCTTCTCGTAGAGCGCCGCTGCAACCTGGTTGTAAGTCAGGCGCGCGTGGGAGAAGATCACAGCCGGATAAAAACGGTACGCCTTGATCTCTCCATGCGCGTTGACGTTCATGTCGGCCACCATGCACAGGCGTTTCACCTGCGGATTGAGCGAACACAGCCCATTGGAAAGCTTCTCCGGCAGCATGGGGATGACGCGCCGAGGGAAATACACCGAGTTGCCCCGCGCGCGCGCGTCGGCGTCGAGCGCGTCCCCCGATTCCACGTAGTGCGAAACATCGGCGATCGCCACCACCAGCCGCCAGCCCTTCCCGTTGCGTTCGCAAAAAACGGCATCGTCGAAATCGCGCGCCGTTTCGCTGTCGATCGTCACCAGGGGCAAGCCTGTGATGTCTTCGCGCCCGGCACGGTCTTTCCTGCGCACCGTATCCGGCACTTTGCGCGCTTGCGCGCGGGCTTCGGGCGAGAACTCGAACGGCATTTCGTGCTTGCGCAGGGCGATTTCGATTTCCATGCCTGGATCGGCATAGTGCCCCAACACTTCCACGATGCGCCCCACAGGCTGGGCGGTGCGCGTGGGCTGCCCGATCAGTTCCACCGTCACCACCTGTCCCGGCGTTGCCCGCCTGCCGCCGGGCGCAACGAGGATGTCCTGTGTCAGGCGCTTGTCTTCCGGCGTAACCACCCGAATGCCATGCTCATCGAGCACACGCCCGACGATACGCACGTTTGCGCGCTCCAGCACTTTCACGATCTTGCCTTCGGCGCGACCTCGCCGATCCTGTCCGGCAAGGCGCGCGATCACGCGGTCGCCGTGGAACACCTCGCGCATGGCCTTCGGCCCGAGAAAAATATCCTCTCCCTTGTCGTCGCGGATCAGGAAGCCGAAACCGTCCGGATGCCCCTGCACCCGGCCACGGATCAAATCCGCCTTGTCCGGCAGCAACCAGGCATCTCTCCGGTTGAGTATCACCTGTCCTTCGCGCAACATCGCGTGCAGTCGCCGCTCGAAAAATTCACGCTCATCGTCTCGGATATCGAGCGTGCGCACCAATGCGTCCAGCCCCATCGGCGCGCCCTCACGCTCCAGGATCTGCATGATGTACTCGCGGCTGGGCAGCGGTGAATCGTAGTTTTGCTTCTCACGGTCGAAAAAAGGATCGGCGCACCGAACCCTGCTCGATTCCATGTGGGTTTGTTTCTTGGTCATTGACTTTTTTCTTGTTGTCCGTATAGTGTCTGCCTCTTGCCCAGATGGCGGAATTGGTAGACGCGCTAGTTTCAGGTACTAGTGCCGCGAGGCGTGGAGGTTCGAGTCCTCTTCTGGGCACCAAACGGCAACTGATTGGAATCACTGTATAGCACAGTGCAACGCAGTGTTGCATAGCACAGCGAATAGAAAAAGGGCGCTCTAAAAGAAAAAGACCACCCTGAAGCGTCCTTTTTCAGGCCGAATCTTGAACACGGGTCTCGCTCGACTCCGCCGTTTATCGCGGAGACAAGCGCGAGAAAGCGTAACAGGGAGCCGAAGGCTCCCCAAGATTGTATCGAGGAATCCCCCGCCTTCAGGCAGGGGTGACTCAAAAAGCCGCGATCAGAAGTCGTGGCGGAATCCGACGGCGAGACCTCGGCGATAGCCCAGAGTCACGTCAGCATTGAGGTTGCTGGAGCCGACGCTGCCCACCTGAGAGTCGGTGTAAATACTACGGAACCCGCGATCCTTGTATGCGTCGTTATGCTGCTGCATCGCAAGCTGAGCGTACAGAATCGTGCGCTTGGAAAGGGCATGCTCGTAACCAATGGCCCATTGACCGATCTTTGCCCTGTCATCCATGCCGTCGTTGTAGCTGTTTTCTCTGGCATAGTTGTAGGAAGCCAGTATCGAATCGGTGGGAGTGATCTTGAAGGTCGCGCCGAGCATCGCCTGCTGGAGCTTGACATCCTTGTCGGTGGCCGTGGCAGCCTTCTTGGACACGCGCTGACCGATCATGGCGCCTACCTTGACAAAACCGAAGTCATACGACGCATACAGATCGTAGACATCAAGAGCTTTTATGTTGTTGGAATGAGCCATCTTTGCCTTGCCGCTGTGGTAGTTCGCTCCCACGAACAGCTTATCCCACTTGAAGGACGGCACGATTGCCCAAATCTGAACATCCCCGTCGTTTTCCAGCGCTTCATCGCCACCGCCAAAATCGAGGGGAGTGCCGCTCGCCCTCGCTCTCGTACCATTGAAGCTCCAGCCGGCGATGAAGCTGAAACCGCCCCAGTTCGGAGAAATATAGGCAAGCAGGTTGTTCAGACGTTTATCCTGCAACAACACGTTGCCAGCGCTGCCGAGACCGTTCTTGCCGAAGGGGTCGACGTTGCCGGTGAGGACGTGTTGCGGGGAGTTCTGACGACCGAGGGCGATTGTTCCGAAGCTGCCCGTCAATCCGGCATAGGATTGGCGATTGGTCGTCTTCCACATGGCGCCCTGATCGCCATTCAGACCTTCCTCCAGCACGAACACGGCCTTCAGGCCGTTACCCAGGTCTTCCGTTCCCCTGAAACCGATACGGTTGGACTTGGAGATACCGGAGTCGATGGCGTTACGGCCCTTGACGCCATCCACGTCATTGCTGCCCAACGACGTAAAGCCAAAGTCGATCGTGCCATACAAGGTCACGTTCGATTGCGCGAAAGCCGGGGCAGACATCAAACTGGCGATAGCCAGCGCGATGAGTTTCTTTTCCATATGATTTTCCTCAAGTTGAATTGGCGCTCCCACCGACGGCAAAAGCCCAATAGGATATTCAGACTGAAAATTGGCACGCTTGCGGCAAAGCCAACGATGATCTGCGCAAGCCCTGAGACTGAAGCGCAAACCCGGCACACTGTAGCGTTGCATTGTTACAGTCCGATTAAACATGGCCGGACAGTCCGGGCCCGTCCAGATGCTTGACGCCTCGTTGAGATTCGATTTAGTCTATTAAACACATATGAATTGTGTGAGCCGCCAACCATGAAGCCTGAAACAGCCTGCATCCATGCCGTCAGGGATGACTCCCACTCTACCGGCGCGGTAACGGTTCCGATTTATCAATCCGCTACCTTTGCCCACCCTGGCGTCGGACACAGCACAGGATACGAATATTCCAGAACGCAAAATCCCACCCGCGAGCATGTCGAAAAGCTGCTTGCCGCGCTGGAAGGCGGCGTCGGGGCGTCCGCCTACGCAAGCGGAATGGCCGCCGTCTCCACGCTCATGGAATTATTCTCGCCCGGCGACGAAATAATCGTCACGGACGACCTGTACGGAGGCTCTATCCGGCTGTTCGATCATGTGTCCATAAAAAATGGCACTGTCATCCGATATGTCGACACCTCCGATTTGTCGGCGATCGAGACCGCGATAACCGGGACGACAAAGGCAATATTCATTGAAACGCCTACGAACCCCATGATGAAAGTGACCGATATTGCGGGCGTAAAGGCGTTGATAAACAAGCGGGAAATTCTTCTGATTGTAGACAACACATTTCTGACGTCGTATTTCTTCAATCCGATTGCGCTTGGCGCGGACATTGTCGTCCACAGCGGCACGAAGTATCTTGCCGGACATAACGACACGCTGGCCGGTTTTCTTGTCACAAAGTCGACGGAAATCGATGAAAGGCTGCATTTTTTGAAAAATACCATAGGCGGAGTACTCTCTCCCTTTGATGCCTTTCTGGTCACGCGCGGGATAAAGACGCTCGCCATTCGCATGGAAAAAGCCCAGGGAAACGCTATGGTTATCGCCCAATGGCTCAAGGAGCAACCGAAAGTTTCAATGGTTCATTATCCCGGACTGCCTGAGCATCCGGCCTATGAATTGTCCCGACGACAGGCGCGAGGCTTTGGCGCGATGATCAGTTTTTCGACAGATAGCGCGGAAACCGCGCAAAACATCCTGAACAAAACGGAACTGATCCTGTTTGCCGAAAGCCTCGGCGGGGTAGAAACGCTGGTGACTTATCCGGTAACGCAGACACACGCCTATGTGCCTGAAGTGGAACGCATGAAACGGGGGATAGACGACAAACTGCTTCGGCTCTCGGTGGGTATCGAGGCGGTGGAGGATATTATCGGCGATCTGGAGAGGGCGATGAAATGAGTTACGATTTCGACACCCTCATCGACCGGCGTGGGACAAACTCCCTGAAATACGATTTTGCCCTCGAGCGGGGAAAACCGGAGGGGCTTTTGCCGATGTGGGTTGCCGACATGGACTTTTCCGCGCCGTCGGAAGTTCTGGCAGATATTCAAAAAGTCGTTAGCCGTGGGATACTCGGTTACAGCGAAGCGAAGGACGACTATTACGCTGCGGTCGCGGATTGGTTCGGCTCTCGTTTTGGCTATCACGTAATGCGACACGAAATCATCAAGTCGCCCGGAATTGTTTTTGCGTTGGCACAGGTGGTTCGTGCCTTGACCGAACCGAACGAAGCCGTGATGATTCAGACGCCAGTCTATTACCCGTTCTTTGAGGTTGTTCGCGCCAACGGCAGAAAACTGGTGACCAATCCGTTGCTATATGCGGATGGACGCTATTGCATTGATTTCGAGGATTTCGAGCGCAATATCGCGGACTACGGCGTAAAGCTGTTCATTTTGTGCAGCCCGCACAACCCGGTCGGCAGGGTGTGGACGCAAGAAGAGTTGGAAAGGCTGAACGGCATTTGCGTGAAGCGAGGCGTGATCATCGTATCGGATGAGATTCACTGTGATTTCGTCTGGTCGAAGCATCCGCATACCTGCTTTGGACGGCTGAACGAAAACGCCATCATCGCTACTGCGCCCAGCAAGACCTTCAGTCTCTCCGGTTTGCAGACTTCCAACCTCTTTGTCAGGAATACGGATTTGCTGAACAGGCTGAAAACCGAAATCGGCCGCAGCGGCTATAGCCAGTTGAACACGCTCGGCCTTGTCGCCTGCCGAAGCGCCTACACGAAGGGCAGGGCGTGGTTGGAGGAATTGCATGCGTACCTGGCGGAAAACATACGGATCACGCGGGAATTTCTGGCTACCCGGATACCGAAAATCCGACTCGTGGAGCCGGAGGGAACCTATCTCCTCTGGCTGGATTTTTCGCAATACGGGTTGACGCAGGACGAACTCGACCGTCGCATCACGGAAGGCGCAAAGCTATGGCTCAGTAGCGGTACGATATTCGGCGCGGACGGCAAGGGGTTTCAGCGTATCAACATCGCTTGTCCGAAGGCAACGCTGGTTGACGCGCTTGGCAGGCTGGAAAAAGAATTCACCCAATAGATCAAGGAACATCGATGAAGGTCTCTACAAGAGGAAGATACGCACTGCGAATGCTGCTGGATTTGGCAGAGCATAAGAGTGAAGGTCGTATCACGTTGAATGATATAGCACAGAGGCAAGGTATCTCAAGAAAGTATCTTGAGCAGATTATTTTGCTGCTTAATAAATCGGGTATGCTGCGAACGACTAGGGGATATCAGGGAGGGTATGCGCTTGCAAAAGAACCGGATCAATATACGGTAGGTCAAATCCTGAGAGTCACCGAGGGAAAGCTTTGTCCGGTCGCCTGTATGAAAGATGAACCGAACCAGTGTGAGCGCAACCGTTTCTGTAAAACGCTTCCCGTATGGCAAGGTTTGGGAAATGTGATGAATGCGTATCTCGACGGTATTACCCTCCAGACGATACTCGACGATAACAAAACCAGGGACGCGGATGAATACACTATTTAGCAAAGTCGCATGACAGATTCTCGTATTCCGGCGACTCCCAAAGTGAAAATATTCCTTCTGAAGACCGGAAGAGGGTCCCCGACGCTACCGATCCGGCAGAAATGACTGCAACAACTCATTCAGAAACCGCTGCCCCCTCGCCGTGGGGCGCAGACGATCCGCGTCGGACGCGAGCAGCAAGGCGCGGCGAGCCTGTTCCAACTGTTCGGCAATCACTTCCAGCGGCAGGCCGGTTCGCTCGGTGAAAAGCGTGGCGGGCACGCCGTTGGAGAGACGCAAGGCGTTCATCATGAATTCAAACGGCAACTCCTCCGTGCCTACGGTACGCCGTTCCTGGATGAAACCGGACTCGTACTTCGTCGCCCCTTCCAGATAACGGGCAGGGTGCTTGTGGCGCATCTCGCGCACGATGCCTTTGGGCGTCATCAGCTTGCCGTGCGCGCCGGGGCCGAGGCCGAGGTAGTCGCCGAAATGCCAGTAATTCAGGTTATGCCGACACTCACAGCCGACGCGGGCAAAGGCGGAAACCTCGTAATGTTGAAAACCCGCATCGGCAAGCCGATCTCCGATCGTCTCCTCCATCTCGGCGACGGCGTCTTCGTCGGGCAGATCATTGGGCGGATCGAACGCAAACGGGGTATTGGGTTCCACGGTGAGGTGATAACAGGAAAGATGCTGGGCGCCGCTACCGAGCGCGATTTCCAGATCGGCCAATGCCTGCGCGGGTGTCTGCCCCGGTAGCGCGTACATCAGATCGACGTTCACCTGCCCGAAATGCGCAAGCGCCACCTCCAGCGCCCGGTGCGCTTCGCGCCCGTCGTGGATACGGCCAATGCGGGCAAGCAGGCCGTCATCGAAACTCTGCACGCCGAGCGAGAGCCGTGTGACGCCCGCCGCGCAATAATCGCGGAAGCGCGAACTTTCCACGGTTCCCGGGTTCGCTTCCAGCGTGATTTCGATTCCCGGCTCGAACGGCAATCGCGTGCGCAGGGCATCGAGCAGCTTTTCCAGCGTGGTGGACGGCAGCAAGCTTGGTGTGCCGCCGCCAATGAATACGCTATGGATGCTCCGTCCCGCGATCTGCGGCAAGGCTGTTTCCAGATCGGCGAGCACGGCTTCGCCCCAGGCCGCAAACGGGAGGTCGCCGACACCGTCGCGCGGCGCGTGCGAATTGAAATCGCAATACGGGCACTTGCGCACGCACCACGGAAAATGCACGTAGAGCGCGAGCGGCGGATCAATCATGGCTCCCTCGTCATTCTGCGCGAAGCGAAGTCGCTTCAATCCACACACCGCATGGATCCTGCGACTTCGCGCAGGATGACAAGCGGTGGATTCAAAATTAAACAGACGTTCTGATCAGATAATCGAACGCAGACAAACTGGCCTTTGCCCCTTCCCCCATTGCGATGATGATCTGCTTGTAGGGAACCGTCGTGCAGTCCCCGGCGGCGAAGACGCCGTGCGCGGAAGTCTGTCCGCGTGAATCGATCGTGATTTCGCCGAATCGGGTCACGTCGAGCGTTTCCCTGACGAAATCGGTATTCGGCAAAAGACCGATCTGCACGAAAATGCCTTCGAGATCGAGCCTGTGACTCTCGCCCGAAGTACGATCCCGATAGACGAGGCCATCGACCTTGTCCGTGCCGGTGACTTCGGTCGTCTGGGCATGCCGGATGATCGTCACATTGGGAAGACTGGCCAGTTTCGTTTGCAACACCGCATCGGCCCGCAGATCCGGGTCGAATTCGATCAGGGTCACATGGGCAACGACCCCGGCAAGGTCGATGGCCGCCTCCACGCCGGAATTGCCGCCGCCAATGACCGCCACGCGCTTGCCCTTGAAGAGCGGGCCGTCACAGTGCGGGCAGTAAGCCACGCCCCTGGCGCGGAACTCCCTCTCGCCGGGCACATTCATCTCGCGCCAGCGCGCGCCGGTCGCCAGAATCACGCTCCTCGCTTTCAGAACCGCGCCGCTTTCGAGGTGCACCTCGGCGAGCGCGCCGGGCTGCGGCGCCGGGATGAGGCGAGTGGCTTTTTGATGAGCAATCATATCAACGTCATATTGACGAACATGTTCCTCGAGCGCGGCAGCCAGCTTCGGTCCCTCGGTTTCCCTGACTGAAATAAAGTTTTCAATGGCGAGCGTATCGAGCACCTGCCCCCCGAAACGCTCGGCGACGATGCCGGTACGGATACCCTTGCGCGCGGCATAGATGGCCGCCGCCGCACCCGCAGGCCCCGCGCCGATGACGAGCACGTCAAACGGTTCCTTGGCGGAGATGATCGAAGCCGCCCCCGCCGCCGCGTCCGGATCGACCTTGGAGAGAATCCCGGCAAGTTCCATCCGACCCTGATCGAACGGCTGACCGTTGAGGAAAACATTGGGCACGGCCATGATTCCCCGCGCTTCCACCTCGTCCTGGAACAGCGCCCCGTCGATCATCACATGACTGACGCCCGGATTCGTCACCGCCATCAGGTTGAGTGCCTGCACCACGTCAGGGCAATTGTGGCAGGAGAGCGAAACGAACGTCTCGAAACGCAACGTCCCTTTCAGGGCGCGAATCTGCGCGAGCGTTTCAGGCTCTGCCTTGGGCGGATGACCGCCCGTTTGCAGCAAGGCGAGGATGAGCGACGTAAACTCGTGCCCCATCGGCAGCCCCGCAAAATGGATGCGCGGCGACTCTCCCACGCGGGCAATACCAAAAGACGGACGGCGCTCGAACTGACCGTCCTCGCGCGCACTCACCTTCTCGGAAAGCGCCGCGATCTCGTGGATCAACTCGCGCATCTCGCGGGAACTCTCGCCATCGTCGAGAGAGGCCACCAACTCGATCGGTTGGACGACCTTTTCCAGGTAAGCCTGCAATTGTGTCTTGATACTGTCATCGAGCATGATGTATTCCTTGCGGGAGGCTGAGGTTGGGAGGGGGTGAATTGAGGTGAGGGCGGGTTTGAAACCCGCCCCTACATGCCGCGTCAGAGCGTCAGATTTTGCCGACGAGATCGATGGAAGGCGCGAGAGTCTTATCGCCTTCCTTCCATTTGGCCGGGCAGACTTCGCCCGGATGGGCGGCAACGTACTGCGCGGCCTTCACCTTGCGCAGCAATTCTTCCGCGCTACGGCCGATGTTACCGGCATTGATCTCGATGATCTGTATCTTGCCGTTCGGGTCGACCACGAAAGTGCCGCGCTCGTCCAGGCCGACCCCCTCGATGTAGACACCGAAGTTCTTGCTGATGACGTGGGTGGGATCGCCGACCAGCGGGTATTCGATCTTCTTGATCGTCTCGGAAGTGTCGTGCCATGCCTTATGGGTGAAATGCGTATCCGTTGACACCCCGAAGATTTCCACGCCCATCTTCTTGAATTCCGCGTAGTTGTCGGCCAGATCGCCCAGTTCGGTCGGGCAGACGAACGTGAAGTCAGCCGGATAGAAGAAGAAAACCACCCACTTGCCCTTGATGGTGTCATCCGAGACTTCGATGAACTTGCCGTTCTGGTAGGCCGTGGCCTTGAACGGGAGAACCTGGGTGTTGATCAAAGAATTGCTCATGTTTTTCGCTCCTTGAGGTGGATTACAGCGGGTTATGCCGGGGTGACCGGCACGCTGCCTTTGACAGCGTTGGGCGCATCATAGCTCCCGACTTGCATGTATAGCCAATGATAAATTGGCATACATGCGATTGAAAAAAACTATCGTATACATTTTTTACGATAGAAAATGATGTATGCGGCCACTTTGCGTAACCGGCCTGCGCAAGACCCGACGCATCGCCGTCAAAAACAACGAGTGGCGCTCCTCGGCGAAAACTTCACGTCCTGCCGGAGAGCGCCACTTGATTCATCATGCCATCGACACGGACTCAATCGAACTTGAGATCGAGTTTGAGCCAGAAATAGCGACCTGGTTCGTTCACGCGCGTCGTCTGGTCGTAACCTGGAATCATGGAGCCGGATTTACTGATGGCCTCGGCGTAGGTTTTGTCGAACAGGTTGTCGACCCCGGCAGTCATGCGTAGATCCTTGCGAAAGCGGTACCCGCCGTTGATCGAAAACACGCCGAATCCTGGGGTCGAGTCGATGTCCTGGCCGACGATGTTGCCCTTGTCCTTGTCGATGCGGTTTTGCGCAGCCACCAGCCGCCACAGTGCGCCGGCCGACCAGGTTCCATCGTCGTAATCGAGGGTGAAACGGCTGTCGAGCGGCGGCATCTGCGCAAGCGGCGTATGGTCGGTGCGGTTGTTGCCGCGCACATAGGCCAGACTGATGCCGCTTTGCAAATGACGGCTCAACGCATAGGTAACGCCTACTTCCCCGCCATAGGTCGTCGCGTCGACATTGCGCACCAGTAAGGCGTTTTTCAGCGCCCTCGAATTGTCGACCAGGATGTAATCGTTCACCCGACTGTAAAACGCAGACGCGGACAACTGTAATTTCGGGTTGATCCGGTAGATCGTGCCGATGTCCAGTTGGGTGTTTTTCTCCGGTTTGGTGTTGAAGGCGCTATCGCTTGTTTCGCTTTGTTTGTTTTGTGAAATGGCTTCCCAGAAATCGGGGAAACGTTCGCTGTGTCCCAAGCCGACAAGAAACGTCGAGTTTTTGCCAAAGTCACGCTCATAACGGACGAAACCGCTGGAGAGCGTATCGCTCCGGGATTTCCCCGAGGTGGAACCCGTGGAGCGTTTGTCTTTCGCCTCCCAGAAATCGGCACGCAGACCGGCAACCAGCCGATCCTTCTCGGACAACGACTGCGTCCATTCGGAAAAGACGCCGAAGTTGTCGAAAGTCGCGTCGTCCGCGCGGTCTTTGTTCCGGTAATCCTGATCATTACCTGTGCGAAGCCGATGCCGGTTGCTTTGTTGATCGACCCCCAGTTTGAGCAGCGACGTATCGCTCAGATTGAGGTCGCCGGACACACGAAAGCCGGTAGTCAACCTATCGGGATTGCTGACGTTTTTCGTCATACCCGGCTCACGCAGGCTGTAGTTGTCCATCACATGGTCGATGTAGTTGTAGTAGACCTGCGCATTGACCTTGTCGACGAGCGCGGAGATTCTCCTCTTCTCGAATTTCAGGCTGAAGTTTTCGCGCGCGAATTTTGCGCCGTCCATCGGACGGTCGGCATAGGCGGCTTCACCGTCGCTTGCGCTTGCCGACAATTCCATACGTGTCGTCTCATCCGGCGTGAAACCCAATGCTGCGCTACCGCTCCAGCGCATATAGCGCGAGTGCACGCGCTGACCACGGCCATCTTCGTAATCGCTCATCCTCGAATGCGTACCGATCAGACGGCTGTAAAACCTGGAGTTGCCAGCCTGCGCATCGAGCACCTGATCGTTGCGCCCAAAGCTGCCGAACATTGCGCTGCCGAAAAACCGATAGCCAGGCGTCCCATAGGGTTTGAAATCGCGCTCGAACAATACCGTGCCCGCTGAAACCGGCCCCCAGGCGACGCTTTGCGGCCCCTTGAGAACGGTGATGCGGTCAAAGGATTCAGGATAAATATAGGCCGTCGGCGGGTCCATCCGTCCGCCGCAGCCGCCATGAATCATCTCGCCGTCGGCCAGGATGTTCAGGCGCGAACCGGCCATGCCGCGAAAAACCGGATCGCCGTCTGTACCGCCCTTGCGGATGATGGAAAAGCCGGGAATCGTTTTCAGGTAATCCGCGCCGTCATGCGCCGGTACCGGCTGCCGCGGCGCCTTGGCGTTCGTGGTCACGGTCAGCGGATCGGACATCGGCGCCGCGGTGACGACCACCGGATCGAGCGCCTGCTCTTCTTCTGCCGCTAGGGCGGGCAACGCCGCGAATGAAGAAATGCCAAGCAGTGAAATGAACGAAATAGCGCCTAAAAATGAAAAAGATGAATCAGGCGAACTGGACGGCTTGCGCGACTCGAGTTGAGTCGGATTTCGATGAAACGTCATTGATTTTCTCCAAACACATACAATCTGCGCGCCGAAAACGCGCAAAGCGGTACGACGCCGGATGTAATCCGTGCGTCAAGACAGAAACAACGATTGATGGTCAGAGAAAAACAGGTGGAGCGCGCGCCCGACTCTGTTGCCAGATGAACCGGGCATGCGGCGTAGACCGCGCATGTGAAGGAGCATCATGGCCTTGCAGCGCCATGAGCGGCAACGAAATCGCCTCAACGGGCAGTAGCCCGAATGAAAAGGCTTGCGTCACGCAGAACGGGCAATGCTCGAAGTGGTTGCCGGAATATGGATCCGGGCTTTTTGGGGAGTGCGAGACCGGCGATTGCTCGCCCTCGAACAGGGCAACGGGAAGGTGTTGCAACCCTTCGGCCGTGCACAATTCGAGCCATCCTGACGTGGGAATCGTCTGCCCGTATACGGCGCGCGAAACCGATGGCGCGAGCGAGGCCAGCAGCATGGCAAAAATCGCCAGCCACGCAAATGATTTACGCATCTTTTTGTTATTGGTCATCGCACCCATAGGGCGGTATTCTACTTCAATCGAACTGCAAGGCAATTTCCCGCATCATTTTGGAGAACAGGGGGGCGACACGCCGGGGATTACGCCTTGAACGTTTTCAGGATAGTTAATCTGCCCGGCTTCAAGAACCGCCGAAAACCCTTGTCGAACGTCACCAAGTGCAGGTGATCCTGCCGGAAAGCGGCAATGAGAACCATCCGGCGTCATGTTTCGTCGATGGCATCCAGGACGGATTCAAGGCGCCTGGGGTCACGGATCGTGTCCTGCAACCCTCCTTCTCCGGCAAATACTGGCAGTTTTTCCCGCCGCCTTATCCCAACCCCCGCCACAATCCCAATCAACGCTACAACAAGCACGGGCGCATCCCCCCATCGCGCATAGGGCGTGAGTCCCTTGTAGGCCGACACCTCCACCTCCAGCACCCCGCGCGTAAAAGCGGGCAGCGCCGCCGGAACGGAACCGTCCGGGAGGACGAGGGCGGTCATGCCGGTGTTGGTGGAACGCAGCATGGGGCGGCCCGTCTCCATCGCCCTGGCGCGGGCAATTTGCAGGTGTTGCGGCTGTGCAAACGAGTCGCCGTACCAGGCGAGATTCGAGAGATTGAGCATGAGTCCGGCTTGCGGCAGACTGGAAACCAGTTCAGCGCCGAAAACGTCTTCGTAGCAGATATTGACGGCGATTTTCCGCCCAAACAGCCAGAGTGGCGGCTGATTCGCCGCGCCGGGGGTTTGTTGGGCCATGGGAATGCTCGCCAACCGGTAGAACCAGCCGAAGAAGGGCGGTGAGTATTCGCCAAAGGGCACCAGATGACTCTTGGAATAGCGTTGTCCGGCACCTTCGCCAAAAGTGACGGCAGAGTTGGAATACTGGGTGCCGTCGCGGGTGAAAACCCCAATCACGAGCGCGCCGTTCCGTTCGCGGACGAAACCTGTCAGCATGTCGAGATAGCTTTCGGGCAGTCTGTCGAGCATCGTGGGCAGCGCGGCTTCCGGCAGAACGACGACATCGCCGCGCGCCGCGTGTACCAGATCGGCATTGATTCGTAGCGTTTCATCGAAAAAATCCGGGTCCCACTTGAGCGATTGCTCGATGTTTGTCTGCACGAGCGATACCGTGAATGGCTCCCCGTCGGGTTCGACCCACTGAAGCCGGGAGAGACCCCATCCCCCGATACAGATCAGGGCGATCAACACGGCAGGAACCCTCCAGCGACCGACGGCGCGCGCACCCGCTTGGTCGGTAGCGCAAATCCCAAGGAGTCCCGCAACGAAAGCCAGCACTCCGCCAAGGCCATAGACTCCCATGATTGGGAAATATCCGGCGACAGGGCTGGGCGGCGTTTGGGAATAGCCGATGGCAAGCCACGGAAAGCCGGTAAACAGCGTGCCGCGCAACCATTCGACAAGCACCCACAAACCGGCGAAAAACAAGGCTCTCCGTAGTGTGCTGCCGCGCCGCCAGCGCGCGTAAAACGCGCCTGCCAGCGCCGGATACAGCGAGAGAAACGCGCAAAACAGGAAAACGACAAGCACCGCCACCGGCAGAAACACCCCGCCGTAACGCGACAATGCGATGACGAGCCACGACACGCCCGCGCAAAACGCGCCCATGCCCCAGGCAAGCCCGAGGCAGAATCCGGCGCGCGCCGAATCCGCGCGTTCCAACAGGCCAACGAGCAGCGCGAGACTGAGGAAGGCAAGCGGAAACCATCCCACAGGCGCAAAGGCGGGCACGGCCAGCGCACCGGCAAACAAGGCCAGCAGAGCGCGCGCAATGCCCCTCATGCGTCAAACGCCCCGGAGCCGATGTCCGGCACACGTTCGGCAAGCAGCATGTCGATGCGGCGGCTGTCGGCGCGCAACACGCGAAAACGCCAACCCTCGATCGTCGCCGCCTCGCCAGGACGCGGTAGTCGGCCAAAATGACGGATCAGGAGGCCGCCGACCGTATCGACCTCTTCAGCACTGAATGCGGCTGCAAAAGCCGCATTGAAATCCTCGATCGGGGTCATGGCCCTGACGCGGAAACGTCCGCCATGCACGGGGACGATGTCGCCGCCGCCCTCGGCATCGGCATCGGCATCGTATTCATCCTCGATCTCACCGACGATCTGCTCGAGCACGTCCTCGATCGTGACAAGCCCCGCAACGCCGCCGTATTCATCCACCACGACGGCCATGTGGTTGCGGTTCAGGCGAAATTCGCGCAGCAACACATCGAGCGGCTTGGACTCGGGGATGAACATCGCCGGACGCAACATCTCGCGCAAACAGAATTCCTGCCCCGCAAAAAAACGCAGCAAATCCTTGGCAAGCAGGATGCCCAACACGTCGTCCTTGTCGCCTCCCACGACGGGAAAGCGCGAATGCCCGGTTTTTACCGCAAAGGCGACGATCGAAGCCACGGAATCGTCGATGCGAAGAACATTCATGCGCGCGCGGGCAACCATGATGTCGCACACGCGCATGTCGGACATTTGCAGCGCCCCCTCGATGATCGAGAACGCATCCGCATTGAACAGTTCGCGCTCGTGGGCCGCGCGCAGCAACGCAATGAGCTCGTCGCGGTCTTCCGGCTCCGGCGTTAGCAGTGCCGCCAGACGTTCCAGCAGCGAAGGTTTGTTTGAAGAAGAACCGGAATCATCCATTTCACTCACACCCAAGCCGGAAGCCTCATGAACGCGCCGCTCCCCTCTCAAACGACGTAAGGATCGGCATACCCGAGCGAATTCAGAATCTCGCGTTCACGCGCTTCCATCGTCGTGGCATCGGCTTTCTTCCTGTGATCGAACCCTTGCAGATGCAACATGCCATGCACAACGAGGTGCGCGAAATGCGCATCGGGCGCCTTGCCCTGCTCGTTCGCCTCGCGCACCACCACCGGCACGCACAAGACGAGATCGCCAATCACGGGGACGTTGATGCCATTGCCATTTTCGGTTTTTCCGGCTTTCCCGTCCTTTTCACCCTTCTTCCCGCCATAAGCGAACGTCAGCACGTTGGTGGCCTCGTCCTTGCCGCGATAGTTCTTGTTCAACGTGCGGCCTTCTGTCTCTCCCACCAGACGCACCGTGACCTCGACATCATGGAGAAGGGCCGCCTGCGCCCAGCGCCGCACCTGGTGCTTCTTGGGCGCGTTGATCCGATCCACCCCTTCCACCGCCTTTTGGACGAAAAGATTCAGCATCGGTTCCGCCACAGCCGGGGCATCCCCGCCTTCCATCGGAGAATCGTCCAGCATCTCCGCCCGCAGGCAGATGACATTGCTTGCGCACGGCTGCACGCTGATGACCGGAGCCGAATGGTCACTGGCTGCGATTGCCTCGATTTCGAGTTCACAGTCACCCGTTTCCGAAAGCAGGAAAAGCAGTCGGCGACCGCTTCCAAAATCCACCTCGAACTGTCCAGCGTTTAGTTTGTTTTTCCTGCCGCCGTTGTCCGTCACGATGATCCGGGGTTTATTCGTTTGTTTTGCCATGATTTCCTTTCTCTCCTCGTTGGTCATAAGCTTCAACGATACGCGCAACCAGCGGATGACGCACGACATCATCCTTGTTGAACTCGGTAAACGCCAGCCCGCGCACCTTCGCCAGCACTTCGCGCGCCTCCGTCAATCCACTGCGACTGCCACGCGGCAGATCGACCTGGGTCAAATCGCCCGTCACCACCGCCTTCGAGCCGAAACCCATACGGGTCAGGAACATCTTCATCTGCTCGGGCGTCGTGTTCTGTGCCTCGTCGAGAATCACGAAAGCGTTATTCAGCGTGCGTCCGCGCATGAAAGCCAGCGGCGCAATCTCGATGGTGCCGCGCTCGAAGAGTTTCACCGCCCGGTCGAACCCCATCAAGTCATACAGCGCATCGTAGAGCGGACGCAGATAAGGGTCGACCTTCTGCGCCAGATCGCCGGGCAAAAAACCGAGGCGCTCGCCCGCCTCCACTGCCGGGCGGGTCAACACGATGCGTTCGACCAGATCGCGCTCCAGGGCATCCACGGCGCTGGCCACCGCCAGGTACGTCTTGCCCGTACCGGCAGGGCCGATGCCGAACGTGATGTCGTGCCCCTGAATATTCATCAAATATTCCACCTGCCGGGGCGTGCGCCCATGCAACTCGCTATGGCGCGTCATCAGCCTCAGCGTGCCGGAAGGAGGCGCCTCCTCCTCGTGGGAAAACTCCACCAATCCCAGTTGAAATTCCTCGCGCGACAAATCGCGGTCGGCCTGTCCATAAAAATGCCGCAAGGCCGCCTCTGCCCGCCGCGCGTTATGCCCATGCAGCGTGAAATGCGCGCCGCGTCGCGCGATGGCAATATCGAAAGCGTTCTCGATCTGCCGCAGATTTTCATCGAGCGCCCCGCACAAGCGCGCCAGACGGCTATTGTCCACCGGCTCCAGAGTCAGTTCTCTTACTGCTGCCCTGACCATTACGATGCCTCTCCTGTCACCATTTCGCCGCGCAAGCTATGCGGCAAGGCGGCAGTGATTCTCACATCGACAAACTGCCCTGCCAACCGTTTGCGCATGGAAGGGGGAACGGGAAAATTCACCACCCGGTTATTGGCGGTGCGCCCGCAAAGCTCGTCGCTATCCTTCTTCGCCGCGCCCTCGATCAACACCCGTTCGACGTTCCCCACCATCGCGCGGCTGACGGCCTGCGCCTGTTCGTCGATGCGTTTTTGCAGGCGCGCGAGCCACGCGAGTTTCGTCTCCTGCGGCACGGGGTCCTCGAACTCCACCGCCGGAGTCCCCGGACGGGCGCTGTAGACGAAGCTGAACGCCCCGTCGAACCCCACTTCCTCGATCAACTTCATCGTCTTCTCGAAATCATCCGCCGTCTCGCCCGGAAAACCGACGATGAAATCCGTACTCAGGGACAGCCCTGGGCGCGTCGCGCGCAACCGCCGCACGATGGACTTGAACTCCAGCACCGTATAGCCGCGCTTCATCGCCGCCAGTACCCGATCCGAGCCGGACTGCACCGGCAGATGCAATTGCGGCGTCAACCCCGGCAGGCGGGCGAAAGCCTCGATCAGGCGCGGAGTCATCTCGCGCGGATGCGAGCTCGTGAAACGGACGCGCTCGATACCGGGCACGCCATGCACGCACTCCAGCAACAACGCGAAATCTCCCGTTTCTCCATCTTCGCCTTTCTCCAGCGCCCCCCGCCAGGCGTTGACGTTTTGCCCGAGCAAAGTCACCTCCCGCACCCCCTGCGCCGCCAGCTTTGATACCTCCGCCAACACATCGTCGAGCGGGCGCGAAATCTCTTCGCCGCGCGTATAGGGAACCACGCAGAACGTGCAATATTTCGAGCACCCCTCCATGATCGAGACAAAGGCCGACGCTCCTTCCACCCTGGGCGATGGCAGCGAGTCGAACTTCTCCACCTCCGGGAAGGAGACATCCACCTGCGGCTTCCCGCTCTCGTGACGCCGCGCAATCAAGGCGGGCAACCGATGCAAGGTCTGCGGCCCGAACACCACATCCACGTAGGGCGCGCGCCGCACGATCGCCTCGCCCTCCTGGCTGGCCACGCACCCCCCCACGCCGATGACGACCCCTGGCCGTTCCAGCTTCAGACGCCGCACCCGGCCCAGGTCGTGGAACACCCGTTCCTGCGCCTTCTCGCGCACCGAACACGTATTGAACAGGATGATGTCTGCCTCGCCCGGATCATCCGTCCGGACGAGCGGCTCAACTGCCCCGAGCACATCGGCCATCTTGCCCGAGTCGTACTCATTCATCTGGCACCCGAAGGTGCGGATATACAATTTTTTCATGCTCCCGAAACCGCTGCCACGCGCCATGCCCGCGTAAAAACGCTATAGCGTACTACAGGTAGCGCCCCAGTTTGAATCTGCACTTTGGGAACCGCTCCATAACGCTGCATGGATCCTGCGACTTCGCGCAGGATGACGAACGGTGGATGCAGCGTTATGGAGCGGTTAATATCCAGCCTTCAGTGAGTTTCGTGGCTTCCATAGAAGGCGGTTTTCATGGTTTTGATGGCTGACGGCAAGAGCTTGACCCGCGACAAAGAGCGGTTTCCGTTGCTTTTCGTGTTGGCGGGGCTGTGCGTCATGTACGCGCCTACCTTCATCAGCCTGTTTCAGGATATCCGGCATTTGGAAGATCTGGCGAGCAGACCGATCATGCTTGCCATCTCGGTATGGTTGTTCTACCGCAAATGGCCCGAGATGCTTGCCGCAAGGGAGGGCCTAAAGGGTTCAGTCGCAGGCTGGCCGATTCTGGTCGTCGGCCTGTTGGCATATATCGTGGGACGCTCGCAGAATGTGCCCCTTCTGGATGTTGGTTCGCTGTTCTGGGTGTTGCCCGGCGTCGGTCTGGTTTTGTTTGGTACGCGCCCAACCAAGGTCGCCTGGTTTCCGCTGCTTTTTATGCTGTTCCTGATTCCGCTGCCGGACATCGTCGTTGACGCTGTCACAATCCCGATAAAGTTTGCTGTGGCTCATGCAGCAGAATACATGCTCAACCAAGTGGGTTATCCGGTTGCCCGTGATGGTGTCATTCTCCAAATTGGTCAACACAAGTTGCTTGTTGCGGATATCAGCGGTGGCCTGTATACACTGCTTATACTGGTATCTCTTGGGCTGCTCTATCTCTTTCTGATTCGGCACGAGTCGTTTATCAGAAATATCGTTCTCGCACTTCTTACCGTACCGATTTCTTTTGCAGCCAATGTTATTTTTGTGGTCATGCTGGTCTTGGTTGTCTATCACTTCGGTGAAGAGGCCGGAATGGGCTTTATTCGTGGACTCTTGGACGGAGTGCGGTTCTTGAGCGTATTGCTGCTGATGATAGGTGTTGACGCATTGACGCGCGTTATATTTGTCCGTGGCAAGCCCTTCAATACGTCATCGCTCAGCAGGAGTGTTGTCCTGCTAATTCTTTTCATCATGCTGACCCCTATTGTTACAGGTTTTATCAGTGGGATAGTGCTGTTTATTGCAAATATTGTCAGTAAGCCAGTACTGTTTGTTATTAATATTGTCAGTAAAATGAAATCTCCTTACGACCACATCTATTTATCGAATCAAGATTTTATACATAATTTTGCAGGTATTGCACTGTTTTTGAGCGCACTGTTTTTGATTGTGTGTATCGACCGAATTGTTTTTCCCCGTAACAGATCAGGCGATAAACAAGAATGCTCCCAGGTGTGACACCATCGCAAAAGCACGTATCCTCACCGTCCCCCGCGTGAAGATGTGCGTGAGCGTTGAGGCTGACTTCGAGGAGAATTTTTGCGCGGGCGCTCATCGCGCTTGTGCTCGGCCACAGCTTTCGCAAGCGCGGCGCGGCGAGCGGCGGAGGCGAAGGCGGCGGCGGATTTGGCGGTGGCCGGGTTTGGAGGCGCGGGGGCTTTTTTCTCCGGCGCTTTTTCCTCGCGCCTGGGTCGCCAGACGACGAGAATGTTGCCGATGCGCTGGACGGGCGCGGCATCGAGCCGGTCGCAGATGTCGGCGAGCAGCGCCTCGCGTTCTTCGCGCTCTACGCCCTGAACGCGCACCTTGATGATTTCGTGCGCCTGGAGCGAACGCTCCAGTTCGGCAAGAACGTTGGGCGTGAGGCCGTTACCGGCGATGGTGACGACGGGATGCAGGCCATGCGCGCTGGCGCGTAACGCTTGCCGCATGGTGGGTGTAAGTTCGATCTTGGGCATTTTGGTTCAATCTCGGCAGGGACGAAATTCTACTCGATATGAAGCGAAGCAAGACCAGCAAGGCGTGGATGAATGAGCATCTGAACGATCCCTACGTCCGGCGCGCCAATGCCGAGGGCTATCGGGCGCGGGCCGCATACAAGTTGATGGAGATCGATGAGCGCGACCGCCTGCTGCGGCCCGGCGCGGTGGTGGTCGATCTCGGGGCCGCGCCGGGGTCTTGGTGTCAGGTGATTGCCAGATGTTGCGCCGGGGGACGGGTGTTTGCGCTGGATCTGGCTCCGATGGAGCCTGTCGCCGGTGTGGATTTTTTGCAGGGCGATTTTACCGATGAGGCTGTGCTCGCCGAGTTCGAGCGTCGGCTGGAAGGGCGGCGGGTCGACCTTGTGTTCTCGGACATGGCTCCCAATATATCGGGGGTGGCAACGGTGGATCAGGCACGCTCGATCATGCTTTGCGAACTGGCGCTGCATTTTGCTGTCAAACATCTTCAGGCTGATGGCAGGTTCCTGGTCAAGGTGTTCCAGGGGGAAGGTTTCATGGATTTTCGCAGGGAGATGGAACGTTGCTTTCAGACGGTGCGGACGCGCAAGCCCAGGGCATCGCGCGATCGTAGCGCGGAACTCTATCTGCTCGGCGAGAGGCCGCGCAGTTGATGTTCGCGCAATGTGGAAAATGCCTCGGGCCGGTTGGTACAGATGAAGCAACATGGGTATCGGCCGGGCGTCTGTTTGCTGGATGGGCGGATCGCCATTAGAATCAAACTTTTCCATCAATTTTTGCCGTTTTGCCCGCTCGTTCGTTGCGGGCTTTCGAGGTAGAGGACATTGAACAACCTTTTCAAGAATCTCGCGCTATGGGTCGTGATCGGCGCCGTGTTGCTGGCCCTGTTCAATCAACTCAACGTCTATCAGCCGTCTTCGACATTGATGGATTATTCCACATTCATGGACGAGGCCGAGGCCGGGCGGATCGCTTCGGTGGTCGTCGAGAACCCTCGGGCGCTGAAAGCGACAATGAAGGATGGCCGTGTCATTACGGTCTATATGCCGCCCGTCCAGGACATCTGGATGGTGAGCGACCTGTTGCGCTACGGGGTCACGGTGAAGGCGGCCGAGCCGAAGGACGAATCTTTCCTGACCAGCGTATTCGTGTCGTGGTTCCCGATGCTGTTGTTGATCGGCGTGTGGGTTTTCTTCATGCGCCAGATGCAGGGCGGCGGCAAGGGGGGCGCGTTTTCGTTCGGCAAGAGCAAGGCGCGGATGATCGACGAGAGCGCCAATTCCATCTCCTTTGCCGATGTCGCCGGTTGCGACGAGGCCAAGGAGGAAGTGGGCGAGTTGGTCGAATTCCTGCGCGATCCCTCCAAGTTCCAGAAACTCGGCGGGCGCATTCCCAAGGGCGTGCTCATGGTGGGTTCGCCCGGCACGGGCAAGACCCTGCTTGCCAAGGCCATCGCGGGCGAGGCCAAGGTGCCGTTTTTCAGCATTTCCGGTTCGGATTTCGTCGAAATGTTCGTCGGCGTGGGCGCGGCGCGGGTGCGCGACATGTTCGAGCAGGCCAAGAAGCACGCTCCCTGCATCGTGTTCATCGACGAAATCGACGCCGTGGGCCGCCAGCGCGGCGCGGGGCTAGGCGGAGGCAACGACGAACGCGAACAGACGCTCAATCAGTTGCTGGTGGAAATGGACGGCTTCGAGGGCCAGGTGGGCGTGATCGTCATCGCCGCCACCAACCGGCCCGACGTGCTCGATCCTGCGTTGCTGCGTCCCGGACGGTTCGACCGTCAGGTGGTCGTGCCGCTGCCCGACATCCGGGGCCGGGAGCAGATTCTCAAGGTGCACATGCGCAAGGTGCCCATTGCACCCGACGTCGATGCACAGGTGCTGGCGCGCGGCACGCCCGGCATGTCCGGCGCCGATCTCGCCAACCTGGTCAATGAGGCGGCGCTCTTTGCCGCTCGCGTCAGCAAGCGTCTGGTGGACATGGACGACTTCGAGCGCGCCAAGGACAAGATCAGGATGGGCGCGGAGCGCCGCTCTGCGGTGATGCCGGAAAAAGAGCGCCGCAACACGGCCTATCATGAGGCTGGGCATGCCATCGTAGCGCGCATGCTCGACAAGACCGACCCGGTACACAAGGTCACCATCATCCCACGCGGGCGCGCGCTGGGCTTGACCTTGATGTTGCCGACTGAAGATCGTTACGGCTTTGATCGAGAACAACTGCTGCAAATCATTGCAGTGGGGCTTGGTGGCCGCATTGCCGAAGAGCTTTTCATGGATCAGATGACAACCGGCGCATCGGGTGACTTCCGGACGGCCACCGATTTTGCGCGGCGCATGGTGACGCAATGGGGCATGTCCGACGAACTCGGGCCGATGGTCTATGGTGAAGAAGAGAGTGAAATCTTTCTGGGCCGACAGGTGACGACGCATCGCAACGTTTCGGAGGCGACCATGCAGAAGGTCGACGCCGAGGTTCGGCGCATCATCGACGAGCAATACGCGCGGGCGCGGAAGATCCTGGAAGAGAATCGTGACAAGGTTGAAGTGATGGCTGCCACGCTGCTCGAGTGGGAGACTATCGACGCCGAGCAGGTCGACGACATCATGTCCGGGCGTCCGCCGCGCGCGCCAAAACCCGTGTACGAGCCTGCACCGAAAGCCGACGGCGACGCCAGCCCGGACGGCACAGCGCCAACGCCTGCGCCAGCGGGGTAAGACGCTCTCCCGCGCCATACTGCTGGCAGCCTGCTAGTCTCTACCGATTTTCGCTTTCCACTTGGCGAGCCAGGGCAACGGCATCCCGGAGATTCAAGCGCAGCATGGATAGTCCGCCAACATATCCAGGCAATGCGCTCGTTGCGCGTTGTTCGATCTCGTCGGCGCTCGTCAGGCCGAGGCGAACCAATGCAGCAATGTCTTCTTGATCGTTGTCGGCAAAGCGGGCGATCTTGCTCACCGCGAGATCAACCGGGGAGAGCACATGAACCCGAATCTGATCCATGCCCAGGTTTACCGGGATGGAGTCGTCCAGATAGTCCTCGTGCATGAGCGCAAAGGTTGAGTTGTAGTGGGTGTCCAGATAGATGACCTGCGGGGAGCCATCTTCCAGCATGACTTCGACCATGAGGTCGTTGGGAAGGAAAACGCGGCCACCGAATTCTGCATCCACGTCAGTGGTAACGCGGTTTGCCGTGTAGAGATGAACAGCCATCCCACCGGCCAAGTACACGTTCAAAGGGCTGCGCAGTAACAACCGCTCTTCAAGCTGCCTGAACAATTCTCGCAGACCTTCCGCCAGCGCGGTACGGGTATGAAACACGGGGTTCGTTGACATGGCTTCAACGTCTGTGGAGTTTGTGATACAGCATGTCACGCAGGCGGGGCAGGCTCAAAACCCAGCCATTCCTGACAACTTCAGCAGGAACCAGTTTTTCATCCGGACACGCGGCGAAATACCGTTCACTTGCCTGCATCAGATTGCTGGACTCATGAGGGAAACGGGATCGGACGACCATTGCCGCCAACCGGAATACATTGGCTTCGCGCTGATCCTGGGCAGTTTGCGCCACTTCCCGCGCAACGGCGGCACACCGGGCAAGCAACGCGGACTCGACGTCACGGGCATTCATCTATGCACCAACGCATTTTTACGATTTCTGATGGATGAATTGTACGCACTTCCCGTGGGGTAGTCGTACTATTCGGGTATTCTACCGCCGCTTACCCCCCCCCCCCCCCCCCCCCCCCCCCCCCCCCCCCCCCGGGGGAGATTTTTATTGTTTTTTTTGCCTGGCGTGCATAAA
>Ga0099364_10002225_pt1 | contig 31048 bp, 25 predicted proteins | sample TergutTh196P3_FD_73070 | JGI IMG/M metagenome (GOLD analysis project Ga0099364, IMG submission 73070) | Microcerotermes parvus P3 segment gut microbial communities from Pointe-Noire, Republic of the Congo - Th196 P3 | ecosystem: Host-associated > Arthropoda: Insects > Digestive system > Gut ... | reverse complement strand
TCGCGTACGGGCGCACACGCACCAGAGGGACACCGGGGACACTCCTGGACCACACCCGACCATGCACCCCAGGCGAACCAGACCACAAGTTTCCCCCCACCATGGTGGGCCTAGGCCGGGGAAGCTCACGTGGAAGCCCAACCCTCACTGCGAACGAACCGAACTGACACAGGCGGCGCGGTCAGCGGGTCGGTACCAGGGCCCCAGGATCAGGCGCGCTCCGAGGAGCGCCGCCAGCGGATACCCGCCTCGATGAAGCCGTCGATATCGCCGTCGAAGACGCCCGCGGTGTTGCCGACCTCGTGCTCGGTGCGCAGGTCCTTGACCATCTGGTAGGGGTGCAGGACGTAGGAGCGCATCTGGTCGCCCCAGCTGGCCTTGATATCGCCGGCCAGCTCTTTCTTCTTCGCCGCCTCTTCCTGCTGGCGCTGCAGCAGCAGCCGGGACTGCAGGACGCGCATGGCCGCGGCCCGGTTCTGGATCTGCGACTTCTCGTCCTGCATGGACACGACGATCCCGGTGGGCAGGTGGGTGATCCGCACCGCCGAGTCGGTGGTGTTGACCGACTGGCCGCCTGGCCCGGACGAGCGGAACACGTCGATCTTGACATCGGACTCGGGCACGTCGATGTGGTCGGTCTGCTCGATGAGCGGTATGACCTCGACCGCCGCGAACGACGTCTGCCGTCGGCCCTGGTTGTCGAACGGGGAGATCCGCACCAGCCGGTGCGTACCGGCCTCCACCGACAGGTTCCCGTAGGCGTACGGCACCTTGACCTCGAACGTCGCCGACTTCAGCCCGGCCTCTTCGGCGTAGGAGGTGTCCAGCATCTTCGTCGGGTAGCCGTGCCGTTCCGCCCAGCGCAGGTACATCCGCAGCAGCATCTGGGCAAAATCGGCGGCGTCCACCCCGCCCGCCCCGGCCCGGATCGTCACCACCGCCTCGCGCGCGTCGTACTCGCCGCTCAGCAGGGTACGGACCTCCAGCGCGTCCAGGTCCCGCCGGACCGCGACCAGCTCGGCCTCGGCTTCCGTGAGGGTGTCGGCGTCGTCCTCCTCGGCGGCCAGCTCGGCCAGGGCCTCCAGGTCGTCGATCCGCCCGGCGAAGGCCGTCACCCGGTCCAGCTCGGCCTGGGTGGCCGACAGGGTGGACGTCACCTGCTGGGCCCGTTCGGAGTCGTCCCACAGGTCCGGAGCGGCGGCGGCCTGCGCCAGCGCGGCGATCTCGGCCTGGAGCCTGGTGGGGTCGCTGACAGCCTCGATCGACGCCAGGGTGGCGCGCAGCGTCTTGATCTCGGCTGGGAAGTCGGTGGTGGTCACGGCCGTCCAGACTACCGGTCCTCGACCCCGACGACGCTCAGGGCGAGTACGAGCGCTCGACGCCCGCGACCGGTTCGGTGCGGGCGCGCTCGTCGACCGGGCACCTCGGCTGGGCGGACCGGGGGCGCTTCGGGTCGACGAGCTCGGCGCACCGCGCCACGAGCACCTCGAGCACCGCGCGCACGGCCGCTCCCGGTTCGCCGCGCGACTGCCGGTGCCGGGCGACCAGCCGTCGAGCACCCAGGCCGGGCAGGTCCACGGTCCGGATTCCCGCCGCGGCGTGCTGCTCGACCGGCGGCAGCGCCAGCTGTGGCACCAGCGCCGCGCCGAGCCCGGCACCGACCAGCGCCAGCTGGGAGGGAAACTCCAAGACGTCGTGCACCACCCTGACGGCCGTGCCCGCCTCGACCGCCATCCGGTCCAGGACGCTGCGGGCCGCCGACCCGGGCGGCCCGCTGATCCAGTCCATCTGGCCCACCACGGCCGACCAGCCGCCGCCGCTGGTGCCGGGCAGCGTCCACCCGGCGGGCAGCACCAGCAGGTAGGGGTCCTCCAGCAGCAGCAGGTCCCGGGTACCGGACGGCGCCGGGGAGTACATCCCGGCGTCCTGCTCCAGCACCACGATGTCGGCCGCCCCCGCCTGCAGCGCGGCCAGCCCGGCGTCCTCGGTCGGGTCCACGACCCGCACCTCCAGGTTCGGGCGCAGCACGGCGATATCGGCCACGGTCGCGGCGAGCACCGCCCGGATCATCGTGGGGAACCCCACGACGGTGACGATCCCGGTGACCGCCCCGGTGAGCGCGGCGATCACCGACGTCGCGGCCTGCAGCTCCTCGGCGATGGCCCGGCCGTGGGCCGCCAGCGCCGTCCCGGCCGCGGTCAGCTCGACCCGGCGACCGGTGCGGACCAGCAGGGCCACCCCGGCCTCGCGTTCCAGCCGCACCATCTGCTGACTCACCGCGGACGAGGTGACGTGCAGCACGGCCGCGGCGGCGGCCACTCCCCCGGCCCGTTCCACGGCGGCCAGGACGACAAGACGACGCGGGTCCAGCTCCATGCCCGAGAGCCTACCCCGGACGTTGAAGGTCCGATGAACTGTCTCGTCATGATGTCTCGCTCTTGCCGACCGTCCCGACGCTGAGCATCCGTGGGGCTATGAACATGCCGGTGGTGGTGGGCTGGGCGGGAGCGACCCAGACCGCTGCGCCCGGGTGCCCGGGGTCAGCGACCGCTGGCGGTACTCCCGTTGATGGAGTTGTCCCGCGCCACGGCGGACATGAACTCCCAGTGCCACGGCTCGTACTTCTGCTTCTGCGCCCACTCGGGGTTGTCGATGTCGTACTTCGGACCGTTGTCCCGCAACCACTGGTACCGGCCGGCTGGCTTGTAGGTGGTGTCGCAGAAGTCCACCGCCAGACCGAGCCCGTGGTTGGAGGTACCCGGTGTCGCGGCCATGTACCCCGCCCGCCGCTTCGTCGCGTACTGGTCGGCCAGCGACCGGTAGCCGCTGGTGATGCACATGTCCACGCCGAACCGGGCGACGTATGCCTGGTTGAGCTCGGCCAGCGCCACCGCGTAGTCACCCCGGACCTTGGTCTTGCCGTCCCACAGCGTGCACAGGTCTCGGTCCGGCATGTTGCCGTTGGAGGACAGCTTGGCCGGCGCCACGCCCTCGCAGTTGGGCAGCCGCCCACCCCGGTCCAGACCGCGCGACGCGGCCTCCAGGTCACGTTCGACGACCGTACCCGCGGGCGACAGCGCGGCGGGCACCTGCCCGCCGACCGACTGGGCCGACAGCGCGCCGACCGTGCTCGGCAGCTCGATCTGGCCGAGCACGCCACCGATCGGGCTGCCGAAGGACAGCGCACCCTGGGAGACGGGGACGACGACCGTCGCGGCCAGCAAGGAGGCCAGGACCCCACCGCGGACCGCGAACTGGGCGCTGCGCTGGCCGCGCGACCGGGCGGGCTGGCGCTCGAACCGCGGCAGACGGTGGGCGCGGGCCCCGCCGCGAGACGACCCGGTGCCAGCCTCAGCGCCAGACGACCCGACGCGATGAGATCCCACGATCCGCCTCCCGATACCGACTGGTCTGCTCCGCACCCGGCACGTCGAGACGACGCGCACGAGTACGCAATCACAGAAGCGTAACGGAGACTACCCGGTTCTGGGGGGGTTTGCCGGGTGCGTCTTGTCTGCAGGGGTGTGTCTCTTCTCACACTGCCGCCCCCAGGGCGTCTTCACCCGGCGTCGGGACCGCCGCGCTGCATGGCGTCGCGGACCTCGCCGACCAGCTCTTCGAGGACGTCCTCGAGGAAGACGACGCCCTGGCAGCGGCCGTCGACGTCGACCCGGGCCAGGTGCGCCGCACCGGCCTGCATCGCGCCCAGGGCCGCCTCGATCTCGTCGTCGGGGGCGGAGGCGGCCATGACGCGCACCCGCCAGTGCGGCACCGGCCGGTCACGGTCGGCGCCCTCGGCGTACAGGACGTCCTTGAGGTGCAGGTAGCCGACCGGTTCGCCGTCGTCGACGACCGGGAAGCGGCTGAACCCGGTGCTCGCGACCAGAGCCTCCACCTGGGCGGGCGTCACGTCGCCGGGGACCGAGACCAGGTCCGCCAGCGGGACCATGACGTCGCCGGCGCTCAGGTCGGAGAACTCCAGGGCGCCGGACAGCAGGCCCTGGTCGTCGCTCAGGGTGCCCTCGGCGGCGGAGTGCTCGACGATGGACTGCACCTCGTCGGCGGTGTACGCCGAGGTCACCTCGTCCACCGGCTGCACCCGCACCAGGCGCAGCAGGGCGTTGGCGACCCCGTTCAGCCCGTGGACCACCGGCCTGAGCAGGCGGGCCACGGCCACCAGCGTGGGCACGAACCAGCGCACCGCCCGGTCCGGCCCGGCCACCGCCAGGTTCTTCGGCACCATCTCGCCCAGCACCACGTGCGCCACGACGACGACCAGCAGCGCGACGACGAACGCCACCGTGTGGGTCAGCGCCGGGCCCGCGCCCAGCGCCCGCATCGGCACCTCGATCTGGCGGGCGACGGCCGGTTCGGCGACCAGGCCCAGACTGGTCGAGCACACCGTCACCCCGAGCTGGGCGGTGGCCAGCATGGTCGACACGTGCTCCATCGCCCACAGCACCGTGGTCGCCCAGCGCTGCCCGGCGGCCGCCACGGGCTCGACCGAGGCGCGCCGCGCCGACATCAGGGCGAACTCCGCGCCGACGAAGAAGGCGTTGGCGGCGAGCAGCCCGACTGCGAGCACCAGCGCCCAGCCCGGGCTCACCGGTCGGCCCTCACGGTGCGGCCGCCTGGTCGGCAACGTCCCCGGGGCCGGGCACGACCTGGGCCACCTGGACCAGCTCGACCCGCCGCCCGGCCATCTGCGCCACGACCAGCTCGACCCCGTCGGCCACCACCCGGTCGCCCACCTGCGGTATCCGTCCCAGCCGGGCCATGACCAGGCCGCCCAGCGTCTCGTAGGGGCCGTCGTCGGGCACGACCAGCCCGGTCACCTCGGCCAGCTCGTCGGGCCGCAGCACACCGGGGAACACCCAGGAGCCGTCCGGCCGCCGCGCCAGGCTGTTCAGGGGCCCGGCGGAGCGGGACCGGTCGTGCTCGTCGACCACCTCGCCGACCAGCTCTTCGAGCACGTCCTCCAAGGTGACCACCCCGGACGTGCCCCCGTACTCGTCGACCACGACGACCATCTGCACCCCGGCGCGCAGCTCTTCGAGCAGCGGGCCGAGCCGGACCGTCTCGGGCACCTGCGGCGCCGCGGTCATGAGCGCCGCCGCGGGCACCTGCGCGCGACGCTCCCAGGGCACCTGGACCACCCGGCGCAGGTGGACCAGCCCGACGATATCGTCGCGGGACTGCTCGATCACCGGGAAGCGGGAGTGGCCGGTGACCCGGGCCAGCGCCAGCACCTCGGCGGCCGAGGTGCTGGCGCTCACGACGTGCAGCCGGGTCCGGTCGGTCATCACGTCGACCGCGGTGAGCCGGGCGAAGTCCAGGCTGTTGGTCAGCAGCGTCGCCGTGGACTGCTCGAGGGTGCCCTGCTCGGCCGACCGGCGCACCAGCGCCGCCAGCTCGGCCGGGGAGCGCGACCCGGAGAGCTCTTCGCGCGGTTCCACGCCGACCGCGCGCAGCAGCGCGTCGGCCGCCCCGTTGGTCGCCGCGATGACTGGCCGCAGCGCCGTGGTGAAGCCGCGCTGCAGCGGCACCGTCACCCGGGCCGTGGCCATCGGCGCGGCGATCGCCAGGTTCTTGGGCACCAGCTCGCCGACCACCATGGAGAAGGCGTTGACGACGACCAGCGCCCCCACCGTCGAGACGGCAGCCGTGACGGTCGCTGTCGCTGCTCCCGGCCAGCCCGACAGCCCGGCCCGGAACAGCTCGGCCAGCGCCGGCTGGGTGGTGTAGCCGAGCAGCACCGTGGTCAGGGTGATCCCGACCTGGGCGCCGGACAGCTGGGTGGACAGGTGCCGCAGCCCCGCCAGCACCGAGCGTCCGCGCCGGTCGCGCTCGTCGACCTCCAGCGCCGCCGGGTCGAGCGCGACCAGCGCGAACTCCGCCGCCACGAACACGGCGGTGCCCGCGGTCAGCGCGACGCCGAGCAGCACCAGCAGCCACTGAGTCACCATGGTGGGCCACATGCTACGGACACCGGGGCCTCACCGCCGCCACGCTGCGGTGGCGGCGTCCGCCAGCGGGCTCGTCAGCCCTGCCCAACACCCCGTGGAGAAGACTCCAGAATTGCCTCAGTACCATTACAGTCATGCCGATTGAGTGAGGTAGGTCACGGTTTGCACTGACGCAGACCGGCCTGCGAGACGAGGGCGGGGCACGTGCCGACGACAACAGCAGAAGCGACCACGGTCCTCGCCGACGAACCCGTCACCACCCCTGGCCGTACCGTCCCGGCCCGGCCCGCCCCCACGGCCCCGACCACCGCCGCCCGCCTCGACCCGACCGCTACCGCGCCGACCTCACGGGTACCGGCACCGGTCTCGCCGAGCGCCGAGACCCCCGTCGACCGGCTCACCCGCCGCACCCTGGGCGCACTGCGCCGCCAGAGCGGACGGGTCCTGGTCACCGGCCGCACCGACGTCCCGACCGTCGTCGCCCGGCGGCTCGCCCAGCGGGACCCGGCGCTCGCCGCCCGCACCACCTGCGAGGACATCTTCGCCCTGGCCCAGCGGGTGCTCGACGAACGGCAGATCGAGGTGTCCACCGACCAGCCCCTGGTGGACGCGGCCTGGGACGCCGCCTGGGAGCGGGTCGGGCGGCACACCGTGCTGTGCGACCTGGACGAGGCCGCCCGCTGGCGGGCCGAGATCGCCGGGGCGATCAAGGGCCGGGGCCTGATCCGGTTCTCCCAGTACTCCCCCGAGCCGCTGCCTAACCAGCGCTCCTCCCTCCCCGGCGGTCCTGCCTCACCAGCGGTCCTCCACACCTCGACCCCGCCACCACCCGGCACCTCGCGCACCGGGGCCCCCGCCGCCGTGCGGAGCCTGGCGCGTCGGCCCCGCCACCACGCCGAACCTCTGGCGTCGGCCCCGCCACCGCCCGGAGCCTCGCGCACCGAGGATTCGGACAGCGCGTCCCACCTGGCCGCCGTCGTGTGGGACCTGTACGTCGCCTACAGCGAAGAGCTGGCCGTCCGCTTCGCCCACGACCGGGCCGACATGATCGCCATCGCGCTGGACGAGCTCACGGTCAACCCCTCCCGGAACCGTTTCAGCGTCGTCGTCCTCGACCCGACCCTGCCGCTGAGCCCCACGATGATCCGCCTGCTGCGCGCCGTCACCATCACCCGCTGAGCCCGGATCCACCGATCTGCGCCGTCAGCACCGGAGCGCAGGCGCGACGAACCGGCTGGCCGGATGCTTCCCGACAGGGGCCAGAACGTGGGAGGCTTGGGGCATGGTGACGACCCCTGCGGACACGACGGTCCTCGTCGTGGAGGACGACCCTGCAATCGCCACGGCCATCGCGCACCGGCTCGGCGCGGAGGGCTGGCGCGTAGAGACCGCCCTGGACGGCCCGGCCGGTATCGAGGCGGCGGCCCGGCTGAGACCGGACGTCGTGGTGCTCGACGTCATGCTGCCCGGGGTCGACGGGCTGGAGGTGTGCCGGGTGATCCAGGCGGACCGCCCGGTGCCGGTGCTCATGCTGACCGCCCGCGACGACGAGACCGACGTAGTCATCGGCCTGGGCGTGGGCGCCGACGACTACATGACCAAGCCCTTCTCCCCCCGCGAGCTGGTGGCCCGGGTCAAGGCCCTGCTGCGCCGCCAGGAACGGGCCGCCCAGGCGGCCGAGATCGTCGCGGCGCAGGCGCCGCAGCCGCCGCTGCAGGTCGGTGACGTCGTCGTCGACCAGGCGCAGCGGCGGGTGCAGCGGCGCGACGGGGAGATCCACCTGACCCCCACCGAGTTCGACCTGCTGGTGGCCCTGGCGACCGCGCCGCGCACGGTGCTCACCCGGGAACGGCTGCTGGAGCAGGTCTGGGACTGGGTGGACGCCTCGGGCACCCGCACGGTCGACTCGCACATCAAGGCGCTGCGCCGCAAGCTCGGTGCCGACCTGATCCGCACCGTGCACGGTGTGGGGTACGCCTTCGAGCCTGCTGACGACAGCGCTCCCGGCACAAAAGACGCGCGTGATCTCGTGCCGGGAGCGCCAGAACAGTGACCGACAGCCGGGTCCGGCACGGTCGGCTCCCGTCGTCCCACCTGCCGGACGTCCGCCCGCTGGACCGGTTCTCGACGATCAAGCTCAAGCTCGGGGTCCTGGTGCTGGCGGTGGTCACTTTCGCCGCCGGGCTGACCTGGACCGGGATCGCCCGCGGGCTGACCGTCCGGCTGACGTTCCCGGTGGTGCTCGTCGTGTCGCTGCTGCTCATCCAGGTGCTGGCCCGGGGCATGACATCGCCGCTGCGCGAGATGACCGTCGCGGTGCGTGCCATGGCGGGCGGCAACTACACCCGGCGGGTGCGGGCGACCAGCCGCGACGAGGTCGGCCAGCTGGCGGTCGCGTTCAACTCGATGGCCACGGACCTGGAGCAGGCCGACACCGCCCGCCGCGAGCTCATCGCCAACGTCTCGCACGAGCTGCGCACCCCGGTCGCCGCGCTGCGCGCCCAGCTGGAGAACATGGTGGACGGGGTCACCGACCCCACGCCGGACGCGCTCGGCGCGGCACTGACCCAGACCGAGCGGCTGTCCACGCTCATCTCCCAGCTGCTCGACCTGTCCCGGATCGAGGCCGGTGCCGGGGCGCTGGACCTGGTCGACGTACCCGTCGCCGACCTGGCCGCCGCCGCGGTCGACCAGGTGCGGGTGCTGGGCGGCCGCAAAGGGCTGCGCTACACCGTGGAGGTCGACCCGGCGGACCTCGTGGTGCCCGTCGACCGGGAGCGGCTGCACCAGGTGCTGACCAACCTGCTGGCCAACGCCACCCGGCACTCCCCCGAGGGTGGCGAGGTCACGGTGCGCAGCTCGCAGGTCGGGACCGACGTGCGCATCGACGTCGTCGACCAGGGCCCTGGGATCGCCCCTGACCAGCGCACCCGGGTGTTCGAGCGCTTCGCCCGGGGCAACACCCCGGCGATCACCGGGCAGGCCTCCACCGGCGGCACCGGGCTGGGCCTGGCGATCGTGCACCTGACGGTCACCCTGCACAGCGGTACCATCGAGGTGGCCGACACCAGGCAGGGTGCGGCGCAGGGTACGACGATGCGGATCACCCTGCCCAGCACCCGTCCGACAGACGGCGAGCGACGGCGCCCGACCATCTCTTGACAGCCTGACGGAGACCTGGTTGCCGCCCTTTGACCGACGGTTCTCAGGTTCTTCCGAAACGAGGTGAGGTGGGCTCGAATTCACACCCTGGACCGGGCTGACGATCGTCACGCGCCGTAGGGTGGAGTGTGTGGTAGCTAGCAGCGGAGCGGCTCCGGCCGCGTGGAGAGTGGGCGAGTACCTGTGACATCGAAGCCTGTGTCCGACCCCCGTCGTGCCAACTTCGGCGCCAACGAGTGGGTGGTCGACGAGATGTACGAGAAGTACCTGGCAGACTCCTCGTCCGTGGACCCGGTCTGGCGGGAGTTCTTCGAGGACTACCGCCCGTCCACCGCCCCGGCCGCGGCACCGCCCCCGGCCGACGCCGCGGCAGCGGCCGCGGCACCGCAGGCACCAGCGCCGCAGGCCTCGGCTCCGGCACCGTCCGCTCCCCGGCCCCCGGCCGCTGCTGAGACCGACGGTCCCCTGGTGGTGACGGCGCAGGAGGCGGTCGCGGGCTACGCCAAGTTCGCCCGGTCCATCGCGGACGGCCCGCAGGACGCGGACGCCACCGACGACGTGCAGCGCCTGCGCGGCCCGGCGGCCCGCGTCGTGACCAATATGGCCGCCTCCCTGGAGGTGCCCACCGCCACGTCGGTCCGCGCCGTCCCGGCCCACCTGCTGGTGGACAACCGCTCGGTGATCAACAACCACCTGACCCGGTCCCGCGGCGGCAAGGTGTCGTTCACGCACCTCATCGCCTTCGCCGTGGTCGAGGCGCTGACCGATATGCCGGCCATGAACAGCGCCTACGTCGAGCAGGACGGCAAGCCGGCGGTCCTCACGCCCGCCTACGTCAACCTGGGCCTGGCCATCGACCTGCCGCGGCCGGACGGCACCCGCCAGCTGCTGGTCCCGTCGATCAAGAAGGCCAACACCCTCGACTTCAAGCAGTTCCTGGCCGCCTACGAGGACCTGGTACGCCGGGCCCGGGCGGGCCAGCTCGAGGTGGCCGACTTCGCCGACACGACGATCTCGCTGACCAACCCCGGCACCCTGGGCACCACCCACTCGGTGCCGCGGCTCATGGTCGGGCAGGGCACGATCATCGGCGTCGGCGCGATGGAGTACCCCGCGCAGTACGCCGGGACCAGCGTCGACCGGCTCAACCGGATGGGCATCTCCAAGGTGCTCACCCTGACCTCGACCTACGACCACCGGATCGTCCAGGGCGCCCAGTCCGGCGACTTCCTGCGCATCGTCGGGCAGAAGCTCATCGGCGCGGACGGTTTCTACGACCGGATCTTCACCGCGCTGCGGGTGCCCTACGAACCGACCCGCTGGGTGACCGACGCCCCCGACGACCCCGACGCCGAGGCGATCAAGCCGGCCCGGATCTTCGAGCTGATCCACGCCTACCGTTCGCGCGGGCACCTCATGGCCGATACCGACCCGCTGGCCTTCAAGATCCGCAAGCACCCGGACCTGGACGTGCAGAACCACGGCCTGACCATGTGGGACCTGGACCGGGAGTTCCCCACCGGCGGGTTCACCGGCCGCCCCCGGGCCACGCTGCGCCAGATGCTGTCCCTGCTGCGCGACTCCTACTGCCGCACCGTCGGCGTGGAGTACATGCACCTGCAGGACCCGCGCCAGCGCCGCTGGATGCAGGAACGGCTGGAGGCCGGCTGGGAGCGCACCCCGCGCGAGGACCAGCTGCGGATCTTGCGCCGGCTCAACGCCGCGGAGGCGTTCGAGACCTTCCTGCAGACCAAGTACGTCGGGCAGAAGCGCTTCTCCCTGGAGGGCGGGGAGTCGCTCATCCCGCTGCTGGACGCGGTCCTGTCCCGCGCGGCCGACCGGGGCCTGGACGAGGTGGCCATCGGCATGGCCCACCGCGGTCGGCTCAACGTGCTGGCCAATATCGCGGGCAAGTCGTACGGGCAGATCTTCTCCGAGTTCGAGGGCAGCCAGGACGAGCGCACCGTCCAGGGCTCCGGCGACGTCAAGTACCACCTGGGTACCGAGGGTGTGTTCACCGCCGAGTCCGGCGCCACCACCCAGGTCTACCTGGCGGCCAACCCCTCGCACCTCGAAGCGGTCGACCCGGTGCTGGAAGGTGTGGTGCGGGCCAAGCAGGACCGCATCGACCTGGGCGGCGACGGGTTCTCCGTGCTGCCGGTCCTGATCCACGGCGACGCGGCCTTCGCCGGGCAGGGCGTGGTCTTCGAGACCCTGAACCTGGCCCAGCTGCGCGGTTACCGCACCGGCGGGACCGTGCACGTCATCGTCAACAACCAGGTCGGTTTCACCGCCGGGGTGGCCAGCTCGCGCTCGTCGTACTACGCCACCGACGTGGCCAAGGGCCTGCAGATCCCGATCTTCCACGTCAACGGCGACGACCCGGAGGCCGTGGTGCGCGTCGCCGAGCTGGCGTTCGAGTACCGCGAGGCCTTCGACCGGGACGTCATCGTCGACCTGGTCTGCTACCGCCGTCGGGGGCACAACGAGGGCGACGACCCGTCGATGACGCAGCCGCTGATGTACAACCTCATCGAGGCCAAGCGTTCCGTGCGCAAGCTGTACACCGAGTCCCTGGTCTCCCGCGGCGATATCACGGTCGAAGAGGCCGAGCAGGCGCTGCGCGACTATCAGGTGCGGCTGGACCAGATCCTGACCGAGACCCGCGAGCACGGCTGGCGGCCCGAGCAGGGCGCCGAGCTGGTCGGCGGCCTGGAGGTCCCCGGCGCGCAGCACACCGACGCGGGCGTCATGGTCGGCTGGAAGACCGCGGTCAGCCCGCAGACGCTGACCCGCATCGGCCAGGCCCACACCAACCCGCCCGAGGGCTTCACCGTGCACCCCAAGCTGGTCCAGCTGCTGGCCAACCGCGAGCGGATGAGCCGCGAGGGCGGCGTCGACTGGGCCTTCGGCGAGCTGCTGGCCTTCGGCTCGCTGCTGATGGAGGGCACCTCGGTGCGGCTGACCGGGCAGGACTCCCGGCGCGGCACCTTCACCTCCCGGCACGCCACCCTGCACGACCGGCACACCGGCGCGGAGTGGACCCCGCTGGACTACCTGTCCGGTGACCAGGCGAAGTTCTGGATCTACGACTCCTCGCTGTCGGAGTACGCGGTGCTCGGCTTCGAGTACGGCTACTCCCTGGAGCGGCCGGACGCGCTGGTGCTGTGGGAGGCCCAGTTCGGGGACTTCGTCGACGGGGCGCAGACCATCCTGGACGAGTTCGTCTCCGCCGCCGAGCAGAAGTGGCAGCAGCACTCGTCGCTGGTCATGCTGCTGCCGCACGGCTACGAGGGCCAGGGCCCGGACCACTCCTCGGCCCGGATCGAACGGTTCTTGCAGCTGGCCGCCGAAGAGAACATGATCATCGCCCACCCGACCAACCCGGCGTCGTACTTCCACCTGCTGCGGCGGCAGGCCTACCGGCGGCCGCGGCGTCCCCTGATCGTCTTCTCGCCCAAGTCGATGCTGCGGCACAAGGCCGCGGTCTCGGCCGTCGAGGACTTCACCACCGGGACCTTCCGCCCGGTGATCGGCGACACCACGACCGACCCGGGCCAGGTGACCCGGGTACTGCTGTGCGCCGGGAAGATCTACTGGGACCTGGTGGCAGAACGCGCCAGACGGTCCGACCCCGCGGTCGCCATCGTCCGGCTGGAACAGCTGTACCCGCTGGACGAACCGGCGCTGCGCGAGGTCCTGGCCCCGTACGGCGACGCCGAGCTGGTCTGGGCGCAGGACGAGCCGCACAACCAGGGTGCGTGGACCTTCCTGTCGATGAACCTGCCGCAGCTGGTCGACCGGACCATCGGTGTGGTGTCCCGGCCGCCGTCGGCCTCCCCGGCCGCCGGCTCGATGAAGAAGCACCACGCCGAGCAGGAGGAGCTGATCGCGGCCGCCTTTGCGCGATGATGCGGCGGTGGCCCTGCGCATCGTCGTCGTCGGCGACGAGCTCGTCGCGGGAGCGGGCGACCCCAAGGCCCTGGGATGGGTCGGCCGGGTGGTCGCCCGCACCATCGCGCCGGAACCGCCGGTCGTGGTCACCCTGGCCATGCCGGCAGAGACGTCCACCGAGCTGAGCACCCGCTGGGAGACCGAGGCGATGTCCCGGTTCGACCCGGACTCGGACAACCGCCTGGTCGTCGCCCTGGGCCGGGCCGATATCACCGCGGGCCTCTCCCTGGCCCGCAGCCGCCTGAACCTGGCCAACGTCCTGGACGTGGCGGCGCACCGGCGGATCCCGGCCTTCGTCGTCGGCCCGCCCCCGGGACCGCCCGAGGACAACCTGCGCCTGTCCGAGCTGTCCGCCGCGCTGGCCGATGTCGCCGACCGTCGACGGGTGCCGTACGTCGAGACCTTCGCCCCCCTGGTGGCCCACGACCAGTGGCTGGCCGACCTCGCCGCCGGTGACGGTCGGCTCCCGGGCCAGGCCGGGTACGGCCTGATCGCCTGGCTGGTGCTGCACACCGGCTGGCACGCCTGGCTCGGCCTGCCCTCCGACGCCGACTGACGCGGAGGTGCTGCAGGCCGTTACCAACCCCTCAGGCTCAGGAGCCGAGGTAGCGCAGCACGGCCAGGACGCGGCGGTGGTCGGCGGCGTCCGGTTCGAGGTCGAGCTTGGTGAAGATCGAGGCGACGTTCTTCTCGACCGCGCCGTACGACAGGGACAGGGCGTCGGCGATCGCCCCGTTCGAGCGGCCCTGGGCCATGAGCTCGAGCACCTCTCGCTCGCGCGCGGTCAGGCGTCCCAGGCTGGCCTCTCGGCGGCGGGCGCCGAACAGCTGGGTCACGACCTCGGGGTCGAGCACGGTCTGGCCGTCGGCCACGTCCGCCAGCGCGTCGAGGAAGTCACCCACATCGGCCACCCGGTCCTTGAGCAGGTAGCCCACGCCCTGCGCGCCACCGGCCAGCAGCTGGGAGGCGTACCGCGTCTCGATATGCTGCGAGAACAGCAGGACCGCCAGCTGGGGGTGGGCCGCGCGCAGTGTCAGCGCCGCCCGCAGGCCCTCGTCGGTGTGCGACGGGGGCATCCGGATATCGGCGACGACGATGTCCGGGGTCTCGTCGGCGGCGACCAGCCGGGACACTGCGGCCACCAGCGCCGCCCCGTCCCCCACCGCGGCGACGACGGTGTGCCCCCGCCGTCCCAGCAGCGCGACCAGACCGTCGCGGAGGATCACCGAGTCCTCCGCGACGACTACGCGCAGCGGTCTCACGGCTGAGGGTGGGTCGGCAGCGTCACGGTGACCACCGTAGGCCCGCCAGGCGGGCTGGACAGGTCGAACGTCCCATCCACCGGGCCCACCCGCTCGACCAGACCGGCCAGACCGGACCGCTGCCCGTCCTGCGACGGCGGGTAGACCTGGGCGCCGCCCCGGCCGTCGTCGCTGACCCGCAGGGTCAGGACGTGGTCGTGCAGCGTCACCTGCACCTGCACGGCGGTGGCGCGGGCGTGCTTGGCGGCGTTGGTGAGGAGCTCGGCCACGGTGTAGTACGCGATCGAACCGACGGAGGGCGACAGCTGTTCGGTCTCGTCCACGCTGACGTCGAGCGTCGCGGGGATCATCGACCGGGCGACCAGGGTCTCCAGCGCCACGGCCAGACCGGCGTCGAGGGCCGGCGGGTGGATCCCACGAGCGATGTCTCGCAGCTCGACCAGGGTCTCCTTGGCGGAGGTGTGCGCCGAGCCGAGCAGCTCTGCCAGCACCGGGTCGCCGTCGGAGCCCAGCTGTTCGCGCGCCTCGCCCAGCTGCATCGCGACGGCGACCAGGCGGGCCTGCGTCCCGTCGTGGAGGTCACGCTCGATCCGGCGCAGACGGTCGGCGGCGTCCTCCACCGCCTCGGTCCGGGAGGCCCGCAGCTGGGCCACCCGCACCGACATCCGCGACGGCCCGAGCAGCCCCTGGGTGAGTGCGAGGAACAGAGCGACGAACCCGCGCTGGAGCGGCGGCCACAGCCAGAGGCAGAGCAGACCCGCGCCGACCAGTGCGACGATCCGGGGCGGGGTGTCCACGAACCAGGCCACGCTGTCGGTCGAGACGACCGACCAGCCACGGTGCCATGTCCCGTCGGGGGCCTGCTGCTGCGGCAGGAACCGGTACCACGCGGCGTACGTGACACCACCCAGCCCGACCGCCAGGAACGTGACGCTCATCACCCACGACAGGATGCTCAGCGGGAACGTGAGGAACATGAACAGCAGGGCCCGCCACCCGTCGACGTCCCCGAACATCTCGCCGAGCCAGCGCCAGAACCCCTGCGGCCGGACGAACGGCGGCGGGGCGGCGACCTCGACACCGAGGACGGTCCGCGTCATCCCGCGGTACATCGCGCCCCAGCCGCGTGCGGCGACGATCAGTATGCCGACCAGCCACAGCCCCACGACCGTGATCAGCACCCCCGAGGCGAACGACGGCACGAAGATCACATAGGCGAAGGCGAACGGCGTGATGAGCAGCTGGAGGGACAGGTAGCCGAAGTCGCGCCACGTCTGTGTGGCGAACGGCCCGGTCAGAAAGCTCGGTGCGCGGCGGGCGGGGGAAGGTGCGGCGGTCATCGGTGCCATGGTCTCAGGCTCCCGCTCCGGCCGTCACCCCCGGTATGGGGCCGTCCGCCGACTTCAGGGTGGGGACAACCCCCGTACGCCCCCAGCCCCCCGTCGGGTCGTTCATAGATCACAAAGTCGTTCACTGAGGTTTTCTCACCAGGTAAATGACGTAGGCCGTCGGCATTGGGCCTGACCTGCGGTGACGGGGTCGTGGCGTGTCGCGGCAGGGGCGTGGGGTCCCTGGGGCAAGCTGGTTTCGACCAAGAAAGCACTTGCCCAAGGACCCCACGTGATCACCTATCGTGCCACCCTCAACGTCCCGTTCACCACCTGCGCCACGGTCTCGCGGTGGCTGGCCGCCCACCGTCGCGCCGTCGACACCCGTCCCTGGCAGCGCGCGGCGACCTGCTGGGTGCAGGCCGTGCTGGTGCTGCGCTGGTTCAAGGACGGCACCGCCCTGTGGCTGCTGGCCCGCGACGCCCGCATCAGCCAGGCCACCGCCTACCGGTACCTGCACGAAGCCCTCGACGTCATCGCAGCGCACGTCCCCGACCTGAACGAAGTCCTGGCCGAAGGCCGCGAGCAGGGATGGTCCCACGTCTGCCTGGACGGCACCCTGGTACCCACCGACAGGTCCGCGGAAAAGTCCCCCGTCACCGGCTACGACCTGTGGTACTCCGGCAAGCACAAGCGCCACGGCGCGAACGTGCAGGTCCTGACCGACCCCACCGGGTACCCGGTGTGGGTCTCGGCGGCCGAGCCCGGCTCGACCCACGACATCACCGCCGCCCGAGAACACGTCCTGCCCGCCCTGTACGCCGCTGCGGCGACCGGGCTGCCCACCCTGACCGACAAGGGCTACACCGGCGCAGGCATCGGCATCCACGTCCCGGTCAAGGGCCAGGACCTGCACGAGGACAACCAGACCTACAACCAGCTCATCACCGACCTGCGCGCCCCCGCCGAACGCGCCAACGCCCTGCTCAAGCTCACCTTCAAAGCACTGACCCGCACCACCGTCGACCCCTACCGCACCACACAGATCATCGCCGCCGCCCTCGTCCTGCTGCATCTACAACGAGGCAGCCGGTGACAATCCCTGGTGAGAAAACCTCACTCTTCTGAACGACTTTGTGATCTATGAACGACCGTGCGGGCCGACGGGAGCGTCAGCCCTCGAACCTTCACCGCTCCGGCACGGTTTGTCCAGAGAATCTGGACTCCAGCCTGCTAGCCTGGTGCACCGATGTCAGGAACATCCCTTACCCAGTGAGGCTGAGCAGGCTGATGACAATCCTCCCCCGCTCGTTCAGGGACAGTCTTACGCTATTGTTTCGCGCTCGGTTTCCCGCGCTGTACGTGGAGTCGTTCGAAGAGACCCGGGTCCTGGCGGAAGTGCGGGCCGTGGCCGACGACCAGACACGTATGCGCACGGTACGGCCGGTGTACGTGTGGAGCGCCACCCGCGGGTTCGTCCTCCCGGACGGTTCGGCCGCACCGGGGACGACGGACCCGACGAAAGCAGTCCAGTGGGTTCTGCGGCAGAGCGGCGCCGGAGTCTACGTGATGCTCGACCTGCACGCCTATCTCGGCGACGAGCGTCGTCCCGCCGACCCCCAGCTGATCCGCGCCGTGCGTGATGCCGTCGACGCGTTCCAGACTGGCGCCGACCCGCGTGTCCTCATCGTGATCGCGCCGCTCCTGCACATCCCGGACGAGCTCGTGAAGGACATGACGCTCGTCGACTTTCCGCTGCCCACCGCCTCTGATATCCGTCATGTGCTGGACGGGATGATCGCAGCCAACGACGGGGGACGCATCGCCGTCGAGGTCGACGACAGCGGACGCGAACGGCTGGCCAAGGCCGCACTCGGCCTCACGCTCAACGAGGCGACGAACGCATTCGCCCGGGTCATGGTCGACGACGGGCGTCTCGACGACGCCGATATCCACTCGATCATGGAAGAGAAGAGGCAGGCGGTCCGCCGGTCCGGCCTCCTGGAGTATGTCGACACCACAGCCTGCCTCGACGACGTCGGCGGGATGCAGAACCTCAAGCGCTGGCTCGGCAAACGCGGCGGGTTCTGGCTGGACGAGGCCACCGCGTACGGGCTGCCTGCCCCGAAGGGTATTCTCATGACGGGCGTACCCGGCTGCGGCAAGTCGCTGATGGCAAAGGCCGTCGCCGCGACATGGGAACTACCTCTGCTGCGGCTCGATATCGGCAAGGTGTTTGCCGGGCTGGTCGGGTCGAGCGAGCAGAACATGCGCTCGGCCCTGCGCACCGCCGAGGCCATCGCGCCGTGCGTCCTGTGGCTCGACGAGGTCGAGAAGGGGTTTTCTGGGGCTACGGGCGGAGGCGACTCGGGCACGTCGAGCCGGGTGTTCGGCTCGTTCCTCACCTGGATGCAGGAGAAGACGGCCCCGGTGTTCGTCGCCGCGACCGCGAACAACGTCGACCGGCTCCCGCCAGAGTTTCTCCGCAAAGGACGGTTCGACGAGATCTTTTTCGTCGACCTGCCCACCGACCAGGAACGGCACGACATCTGGGCCCTGCACCTGTCCAGACGCCTGGGTAGCAGCACGATGAAGCTCGACGAGCGCCTGCTCGACCGACTCGTCAGAATCAGCGGAGGGTACTCCGGCGCCGAGATCGAGCAGGCCGTGGTTGCGGCACTCTTCGACGCCTACGCCGAGCGACGGTCCCTCACCGAGGACGACGTGACCCGTGCCGTCAGAACCATGATGCCGCTGAGCACCATGCAGGCCGAGCAGGTCACGGCAGTCCGGACCTGGGCGTCGACCCGCGCGGTCGCCGCCACCGCAGCCGAGGACCAGTCGGGCCACGAGGCGAGCGCGATCTCCGTCGCGGCTCTGCTCGACCCCGACCAGTTCTTCTCAGAAACCCTCTCCTACGACGAAAGGTCGGACGACTTATCATGAGCATCTCGTTGATCCTGGTTCCGCTGGCCCTGGCTGGGGTCGGTGCGGTCGCCGCGCGACGCCAGGGCGAGGGCACCCAGGTCCAGGTCCAGACCCGGATGAAGAACGAGGACCTGCTGGCCGACGCCCTCCGTGACACCCAGGCCCGCGTCGTGCGGTCCGCTGACGGGATCGTTGCCGACTGGCACCAGACTCGGGCCGAGTTCCACCGCGACGACCAGGGCATCTGGGTGGTCGACTTCACGGGCGAGGTCGACCGGGCCTCGCAGATCGTCGGGGCTGTGGACGCTGCGTACGGGCGACGGGTGCAGCAGAGCGTGCTCTCCCGGCTGCGCCAGCAGGCTCCGGCGGCCGGGCTCTCGATCGCCTCCGAGACGGTCGAGGCCGACGACAGCGTCACACTCGTCCTCGACCTGGTGGAGGCCTGAGATGGGCGAGCAGCTGATCCTCCGGGTGTCCGCCGACGGCACCGTCGCCGCAGAGACCAAGGGGGTGACCGGGCCGACCTGTCTCGACAGCGTCCTGCTGCTCGAGAACCTCCTCGACGCCCAGACCATCGCCAGCCAGTTCACGGCCGACTACACCCGGGCCCAGGCTGACCTCGACGAACAGGCCGACGATGTCCTTCGACACTGACCAGCACAGCAGACCCGACCCAGCAGCCCGGCTCGCCAGTCGGTGGTGGCGGCTGCGGCACAGCGCCTGGCTCCTGGCCCCGATACTGGGGTGCGGTTTCTTGTCCGGCATCGGGTTCCTGTACACCGCCCTACGGGTGCGGACACGAAAGTTCTGGATCGCACTGGTCGTGGCTGGCCTGGCGTCGACGGCCTGCATCGCCCTCATGGAGCTGTATCCCGACGAGGAACCTGCCCTGGTGAGCCTCACCTGGTGGGTCTGCTACCTCGGGATGATCGTCTACGCCTTCGTCCTCAACCGCGACTACCTGCGGTGGCGGGCCAGGCGGACGGCGGCTGACGCCTGGTACAACCAGCCTCTCGACAACGCTGGTCCGCCCTCTCTGGCGCCTCCGCCGGTCGGGTCCTCTCCGGTCCCGACGGCGGCGAGGGTCGAGCCGGCCCGGCTCGACCCGGTCCCGGTGTGGGGTTCGGCGGAATCACCTCTGCCGGGCGCGGTCGAGAACACCCGCGACCTGGTCGACGCCGACACCGCCTCCGTCGCGGAGCTGGCCGCCGCACTCGACGGTGACGTGGCGCTCGCCGCCCGGATCGTCACGGCCCGCAACCAGTACGGTCGTCTGTCCAGCATCGACGATCTCGTCGCAGCGGCCGGGCTCCAGCCGCACGAGCTGGTGAAGGTCCGTGGGAGGCTGACCGTGGCACCGCTGGCCGGTCAGGACCGACCCGCAGCGCTGCAGCCCGAGTCGCCGAGCTGGCCTCCACCAGGGCGGGTCCTTGACTACTGATACCGGTCGGCCGGCCGTCGCGCGGGTCGGCACCATCGTCCCCCGTACCAGGGCCGAGGGTCCTGGGACGCGATTCGCGATCTGGGCCCAAGGCTGTTCGGTCCGCTGCCCCGGATGCTTCAACCCGCACCTGTGGGGCACCAGCGGCGGAACGGACCGGCTGGTGGACGATCTGGTGGCTCTGGTGCTCGCAGAGGCCGACGCGGGGGCGGTCGAAGGCATCACCCTGCTCGGCGGCGAACCGTTCGACCAGGCAAAAGCCTTCGCACAGCTCGGCGCCCAGGTACGTGAGGCGAACCTGTCGGTCATGACGTTCACCGGTCACGAGAGGGCATGGCTGGAGAGTCCGGCGGCCCCGCCCGGCGCCGCGGCGCTGCTGAGCGTGACGGACCTCTTGGTCGACGGCGCCTATCGCGCGGACCAGCCAGACCACGTACGGCCCTGGGTCGGCTCCCGCAACCAGGAGCTGCACTTCCTCACCGACAGGTACGCCGGTCTCCGGCTCGCCGCCACCCCCGACCGCCTGGAGATGCGCATCAGCGCCGACGGCGGCGTCACGGTCAACGGGTGGGCGGGTGTCGACCAGCTGGACGCCCTGCTCGAAGGCATCGGCCCGCCGGTCGGACGAGGCACCGTCAGGTAGGGCAGGGCGGACGCCTCGACCGTACCCGTGGGGCACCCGCAGGTGGCAGAATCAGGACCATGGCCAAGTCTCAGCCTCCCCACACCCATCTTCATCCCAGTCCTCAGCTGCTGCTCGACGGCGAGCACGCCATCGTCTCGGTCCGGACCCATATCAAGATCCTCTTCGGTCGGCTGGCGATCAGCCTGCTCTTCGTGGCGGTCGGCGTGCTGGTCGGCGCGACGCTGGCGAGCACGGCCACCCCCCGGCTCGTCATCGCCGGGGTCACGCTGGTCGCGGTGGCGATCGTGCTGGCCAAGCCGCTGCTCCAGTGGTTCTTCTGGACCTACACGCTCACCAACGTGCGGCTCATCGAGCAGCGCGGGGTGATCAAACGTTCTGGCCGGGTGATCCCGCTGAGCCGGATCAACGACGTGGCCTTCGAGAAAGACCTCAACGACCGGATCCTCGGGTGCGGCACGCTGATCGTCCACGACGCCAGCGAGCAGAAGGGGCTACGGCTGGTCGACATCCCGCACATCGAGTCGTTCCACCGCACCATCTCCTCGCTCGTCCTGAAAGCGCACGGCCAGGACCCCAGCCCGGGCGCCCAGCGCACCGAGACCAAGAACGTCCCCGACGGCGACGTCTGACCTGGCGGTACCGAGCGTGTCTCCCCGCGGGGGGAGACACGTCCTCACCCGCGCGCCTCGTAGGCGGCGACCTGGTCGATCCGGCGCTGGTGGCGCGGGTCGCCGGAGAACGGCGTCGCGACGAACCGGAGCACCAGGTCGAGCGCCTCGTCCACGGTGTGCTGCCGGGCGCCGACCGCGACGACGTTCGCGTCGTTGTGCTCCCGGGCCAGCTCGGCGGTCGCCTGGTTCCAGACCAGCGCCGCGCGCACCCCGGGCACCTTGTTCGCGGCCATCTGCTCGCCGTTGCCGGACCCGCCGACGACCACACCCAGCGAACCGGGGTCGGCGACGACCGCCCGGCCCGCCGCGACGCAGAACGACGGGTAGTCGTCGGCCGGGTCGTACCCGGCCGCGCCGTGGTCCACGACCTGGTGCCCGTCGGCCCCCAGCCGGGCCGCCAGAGCGGCCTTGAGCTCGAAACCGGCGTGGTCCGCGGCGATGTGGATGCGCACGACGCCCATTGTGCCCGACCCGCGGACAGCCCCGCGCCCGACCGTCGCGAGAACTACGGTGGGGGGCGAATGCACAAAAAGTCGCTGACCCTCCTTAAGGTAGGCACCATGGCTCCCAGCGGACTCGACCTCACCCACCTCGACACCGACGTGCGTCCCCAGGACGACCTGTACCGGCACGTCAACGGTCGCTGGATCGCCGACCACGTCATCCCGCCGGACCGTGCCTTCGACGGCGCCCTGCGCACCCTGCGCGACCAGGCCGAAGAGCAGGTGCGGGCGATCGTCGACGACGCCCACGACCAGGTGGCGGCCGGGCGGGCTGCCCCGGGCTCGGAGACCGCCAAGGTCGGCGCGCTGTACGCCAGCTTCATGGACACCCAGGCCGTCGAGGCGGCCCGGCTCGAGCCGCTGGCCGCTGACCTGGCCGTCATCGACGCCGCCACGGACCAGGCCGGCCTGGTCACGGCGCTGGGCGGGCTGCAGCGCACCGGCTGCGTGGCCGCGGTGGAGTTCTTCGTCGACAACGACGCCCGCCACCCGGAGCAGTACGTGGTGTACCTGGTCCAGTCCGGGCTGGGCCTGCCCGACGAGTCGTACTACCGCGAGGAGCAGTACGCCCCGTTCCGCGACGCGTACACCCCGCACGTCGCCCGGATGCTGCGCCTGGCCCAGCTGGCCTCCGACGACGCGCAGGCGGCGGAGAAGGCGACGAGGATCGTGGCCCTGGAGCAGGCGCTGGCCGCCCACCACTGGGACGTCGTCAAGGACCGCGACGCCGACCTGACCTACAACCCGGTGACCCTGGCCGAGCTGTGCCAGCGCGCCCCCCAGTTCGACTGGCGGGCCTGGGTGACGGCCCTGGGCGCACCGGAGGGGGCGCTGGACCGGATCGTGGTCCGCGAGCCCAGCTACGCGGAGGGTTTCGCGCAGCTGTGGGACACGCTGCCGACCGCCGACTGGCAGGACTGGATGCGCTTCCACACGGTGTCGTCCCGGGCCGCCTACCTGCACGAGGAGATGGTCGAGGCCAGCTTCGACTTCTACGGCCGCACCCTGACCGGCGCCCAGGAGGTCCGGGCCCGCTGGAAGCGCGGGGTGTCCCTGGTCGAGGGTGCGATGGGTGAGGCCGTCGGCCGGATCTACGTCGAGCGGCACTTCCCGCCGGACCACAAGGCCGCGATGGACGTCCTGGTCGCCAACCTCGTCGAGGCCTACCGGCAGTCCATCACCGCGCTGACCTGGCTGGGCGAGGCGACCAAGGCCAAGGCCCTGGACAAGCTCGGGACGTTCACCCCGAAGATCGGCTACCCGGTGCGCTGGAAGGACTACTCGGCGCTGGTGGCGGACCCGGGCGACCTGGTCGGCAACGTGCGCCGGGCCAACGTCTGGGCCCAGGACTACGAGCTGGCCAAGATCGGCCGCCCGGTGGACCGCGACGAGTGGTTCATGACCCCGCAGACCGTCAACGCCTACTACAACCCGGGCCTGAACGAGATCGTCTTCCCCGCGGCCATCCTGCAGCCGCCGTTCTTCGACGCCGACCGCGACGACGCCGCGAACTACGGCGGGATCGGCGCGGTCATCGGCCACGAGATCGGCCACGGCTTCGACGACCAGGGCAGCAAGTACGACAGCACCGGTGCCCTGGTCGACTGGTGGACCGCGGACGACCGGGCCGAGTTCGAGCGCCGCACCTCGGCGCTCATCGCCCAGTACGCCCAGATGACCCCCCGCCAGCTCGACGGGGCGCACTATGTCAACGGCGCGCTGACCATCGGCGAGAACATCGGCGACCTGGGCGGGCTGACCATCGCCCTGCGGGCCTACGAGATCGCCCTGGGCACCACGGTGGCCGACGGTCCCGTGGTGGACGGTCTGACCGCCGCCCAGCGGGTGTTCTGCTCCTGGGCGCAGGCCTGGCGGTCCAAGGGCCGCGACGAGGAGGTCATCCGGCGCCTGGCCACCGACCCGCACTCCCCCGAGGAGTTCCGGTGCAACGGCGTGGTGTGCAATATCGACGAGTTCGCCGACGCGTTCGGCCTGGTGCCCGGCGACGGGCTGTGGCTGGCCCCCGAGGAGCGGGTGCGGATCTGGTGATCCGGCGGCTGCCGTCCGCGACGGGGCCGGTCACACGGGCGGCTTGTCGGTGCGCCCTCCCTGGGTGAACCCGTCCGACTGGCGCAGGTTGAACCACTGGCCGTCGGCGTTGCGGCACAGGACGCCTGTCCGGCGCGACTCGCAGGTGTAGCCGCCGACGGTCCGGCCCTGCCCGTAGTCCAGCTCGTGGTCGCTCGACAGGACGCTGCTGGGGAAGTACGCGCCGCCAAAGCTGGTCCGCCCGGCACCGTCGGGCCGCGGGACGTCCACCTCCGTGGCGCACACCGCCCGCGCCCCCGCCTCGTCCAGCACCACGACGCGGTCCCCCAGGCATCCCGAGACCCGCGGCCAGATCTTCACGTCGTTCATCCCGCAGACCACGCCCGCGGCGTCCATGTGGCAGGCGACCCGGCGGGACGGCATGCGGAAGTCCACCGCGTCGTCCGCCGCGACAGTCTGCGGCGGGGACTGCGGGTCGTCGGGGGTGCCCCGGAAGTGGCCCACCGCCAGCACCGCGAAGACGACGAGGAGCGCCACGTCCACCACCATCAGCACGACGGCCCACCGTCGGCCCTGGGTCCCGGCCACCAGATCCCACCTCCTTGAGTGCGCAGTCTCGCACTATCCGACCCCGCTGATCCAGCCGTGCCCCGTCGACCCCGCCACGCCCAGCGGGCCGATCCACCCTATCTCGCCGGTCCGGTGCCACGACCGTGCGAGAGGACCCGGTGGAAGACACCTGGGCCCGGACCCGCCGATTTCCACCCCCTGCACGCCACCAGGCGGTGAGGCAGGGCCTTCGTCCCGGACACCGCCCCGGTCCGGCGCACCAGGACACTCTTCGGGGTGAGCCGGTCCCGTCTGGCCGATCTGGGCGCCCAACCATGTGATGATCAGGAGGCAACTGCGGCTCTACGGATCTACCGACCGCGGTCGGACGCTCCTTGTCGGAGAGGAACGGCAGCCCGTGCCAGGACGCAATCTCACGCGTGAACAGGCCACGCGACGCTCTAGCCTGCTCCAGGTCCAGTCCTACGAGGTCACGCTGGACCTGGTCCACGACGGCCGGACGTTCGTGTCGACCAGCCGGATCACGTTCACCGCCGCCCAGCCCGGTGAGACCACGCACCTCGACCTGGTGGCCTGGCGGGTGCGCGGGGTCGAGCTCAACGGGGACGTGCTGGACGTGGCCGACGTAGTCACCGACGGCCAGGTCGCGCTGGGCCCGCTGGCCGCGGACAACGTCGTCACCGTCGTGGCCGAGTGCGAGTACTCGCGCACCGGGGAGGGCCTGCACCGCTTCGTCGACCCGGTGGACGACGAGACGTACCTGTACTCGCAGTTCGAGATCGCCGACGCCTGCCGGGTGTTCGCCTGCTTCGACCAGCCTGACCTCAAGGCCCGGTTCGCGTTCACCGTGACTGCCCCGGCCGACTGGCTGGTGGTGTCCAACGAACGACCGCTGGTCCCGCCGACCCGCACCGGTGAAGTCACGACCTGGAAGTTCGCCCCCACCCCGCCGCTGCCCACCTACGTCACCGCGATCGTCGCCGGGACCTACCAGGGCACCACGGCCCAGATCACGACCCGGGACGGGCGCCAGCTGGAGCTCGGGGTGTACTGCCGGGCGTCGCTGGCGCAGCACCTGGACGCCGACGAGATCGTCGCGACCACCCGGGCCGGGCTGGAGCTCTACGAGGAGATGTTCGACCACGACTTCCCGTTCAGCAAGTACGACCAGGTCTTCGTGCCGGAGTTCAACGCCGGGGCGATGGAGAACGCCGGGGCGGTGACCCTGTCCGAGTCGTACGTGTTCCGCTCGGTCGTACCTGACGCGGTGCGCGAGCGCCGCGCCATCACGGTGCTGCACGAGCTGGCGCACATGTGGTTCGGCGACCTGGTGACCATGCGCTGGTGGGACGACCTGTGGCTCAACGAGTCGTTCGCCGAGTACGTCTCTCACCTGGCGGCGGTGCGCACCACCCGCTGGACCGGCGCCTGGGCGACGTTCACCGGCCGGGAGAAGTCCTGGGCCTACCGGCAGGACCAGCTGCCCACGACCCACCCCGTCGTGGCCGATATGCGTGACCTGGAGGACGTCGAGGTCAACTTCGACGGGATCACCTACGCCAAGGGCGCCAGCGTGCTGCGCCAGCTCGTCGCCTGGGTGGGCGAGGACGAGTTCTTCGCCGGGGTGCGCGCCTACTTCGCCCGCTACGCCTGGGGCTCCACGACCCTGGCCGATCTGCTGGCCGAGCTGGAGCGCACCTCCGGCCGGGACCTGTCGGCCTGGTCACGGCTGTGGCTGCAGCAGTCCGGGGTGGGCTGCCTGGCACCGGAGCTGGTGGCCTCGGGACGGTCTGTCGAACAGCTGGCGCTGATACATTCGCGGCCCGACGGCACCGGCTCCGATACCAGCCTGCCGCCGCACCGCCTGGCTGTGGCCGGCTACGACCTGGTCGACGGTGCGCTGCGCCGCACCTGGCGCACCGAGCTGGACGTGGTGGGACCGCGCACCCTGGTGCCCGAGGCGGCCGGACGACCCCGTCCTACGGTGCTCCTGCTCAACGACGACGACCTGGCCTACACCAAGGTGCGGCTGGACCTGGCGTCGATGCGCGCCGCGATGACCTACCGGCACACCTTCGACGACCCGCTGGCCCGGGCCCTGGTCTGGAGCGTGTGGTGGGACACCACCCGTGACGGCGAGGTGCCGCCGACGACGTTCGTCTCGTCGGTGGCCGACCAGGTGGCCCACGAACGCGACTCCAGCCAGGTGCTGCTGATGTTCCGGCAGGTCACCACCGCGCTCACCCAGTGGGTGCCGCCCGAACGCCGCCCGTCCGCCGCGGGGACGCTGGTCGCCCGGCTGCTGGAGCTGGTGGACGACACCCAGATCGACCCGGACGTGCGCCACCAGTGCCTGCGCGCGATCTGTCGTCACGCCCGCCGGGCCAACGTGCTGGACTGGCTGACCGCGCTGCTGGTCGGCGACGAGGGCGTGCCCGGTATCATCCTGGACGCCGACCTGCGCTGGGAGGTGCTCGCCGCCCTGGTCACCACAGGACGGGCCGACGAGGCCGATATCGCCGACGAGCAGCACCGCGACCCGTCCGCGACCGGTGTGCGCGCCGCCGCCCTGGCCCGCGCCGCGGTCCCGACGGCCAGCGCCAAGTCCCGGGCCTGGTGCTCCGTCGTCGACCAGAGCTCCCTGACCAACGCCCAGCAGGCCGCCACCATCGAGGGCTTCACCCGCACCTGGGACACCGAGCTGCTGCTCCCCTACGTCCGGCGCTACTTCGACGCGCTCGAAGACGTCTGGGCGACCCGCAGCTCCGAACCCGCCCAGGCCATCGTCGAGGGCCTGTTCCCCCTGGGCCTGGTCGGCAGCCCCCAGGTCGACGTGCTCGCCGCCACCGACACCTGGCTGGCCGACCACCCCGACGCCCCCCCGGCCCTGCGCCGCATCGTCGCCGAAGGCCGCGACGCCGCCCGCCGCGCCACCACCGCCCAGGCGGTCGACCTACGCGGCTGACTCCCGACGGCCTGGGCACCCCGCCGGTACGGGGTTCTGGTCGCTGGTACGGGGTTTTAAGAGCCTGTTGCAGAATCCAGGCTGAAGGCGACCTGGGTTGACGACCCCTGCAGCAGAGCACGGTGAGACGGCAGGGAGGACGGTGGGGGTTCCTACAGTCCTGCCCCGGTCGCACAGCGACCAGGGGCATGAGGACAGTAGGAACCCACCGTCCTTGGCGACCCACGAGTACCGTCCCCTGCCACCGGCTCGTCCGCATCGCTCACCCTCTCGTCCGCTTTCTCAGGGCATCCCACCGACCACCCACCCGGAGAGGTCTCTCCTTCCCTCCTACCTCGCCCCCTGTCGATGGTTGGCCGATAAGAGAGTCCCGGTTCGTGGGCTCCACGCCGTTCCACCGTTTCGAAACGGTGGAACGGCGTGGAGCCCTCGAGCCGGGGCATCCTTATCGGCTCACAAGTGGGAGGGGGCCGTCTGGCGGGGGGTCTGGGAGGACATTCAGGTGCCTTCCCTCGGAACTAACGGGTGTTCGCCAGGCAATCGTCGCACGTCGGACTCAGCCGCCGTTCATCACCCGGACCAGGGAGAGCAGCCGGGGGTTGTGGACGAGGTCCTCGATCGGGACCAGGTTGCCTGCAGGGTCGGCCAGGGGGACCTTCCAGTTGGGGTACTCGGTGTCCGTGCCGGGCTGGTTCTGGGCCCGACGCTCCCCTACCGCGTCGGCCAGGGCGACGCCGACCAGCACCGCCGGGGTGGCCAGCACGTAGCGGTGCATGGCCTCGACGATGGTGCGTTCCGAGGCGTCGTCGTCGACCAGGCCACGTTCGCGCAGGGCCGTGATCATGGCCTCGCGCTCGTTAGCGGCCCGGGCCCGTACCGTCTTGACGGGTTCGGCCAGCAGGCCCAGGCGCTCGCGCAGGGTCACGTGCTCTCCGGCGAGGTAGCCCGCGGTGGGCGGCAGGTCGTGGGTGGTCACCGTCGCCAGCTGCATGCGCCGCCAGTGCTCCGGGGGGCGCGGCTTGTCGTCCTCGTGCTCGAACCACAGCACCGCGGTGCCGAGGATGCCGCGCCCGGCCAGGTAGTCGCGCACCCAGGGCTCGACCGTGCCGAGGTCTTCGCCGATGACGACGACCCCGGCCCGCGCGGCCTCCAGCATGAGGATGCCGATCATCGCGTCGTGGTCGTAGCGCACGTAGGCGCCGTCGGCGGCACTGTGCCCGGACGGGATCCACCACAGCCGGAACAGCCCCAGCACGTGGTCGATGCGCACGGCCCCGGCGTGCCGCAGCACGGTGCGCAGCATGTCCCGGTACGGGCGGTAGGCGGCGCGGGCCAGCTCGTCCGGGTGCCACGGGGGCTGCGACCAGTCCTGGCCCTGCTGGTTGTACATGTCCGGGGGCGCGCCGACGCTGGCGCCCCGGGCCAGCACCGGGCCCAGGGCCCAGGCGTCAGCCCCGTCCCGGTGCACCCCGACGGCCAGGTCGTGCATGATGCCCAGCGCCATCCCCGCGTCCAGGGCCGTCTTCTGGGCGGCGGCGAGCTGGTCGTCGGCCACCCACTGCAGCCAGGTGTAGAAGGTGACCCGGTCGGCCAGGGCGTCGCGCAGGGCGGCCACGGCAGGGCTGGACGGGTCGCGGACCTCGTCGGGCCAGCCGGACCCAGGATGCGACCCACCAGACTCCGCGAAGTGCTCGGCCAGCGCGCACCACAGGGCGAACGTCGTCAGGCCCGGGCCCTCCTCGGCGACGTACCGGTCGAACGCGGCCTGCCGGGCCGGGGACCGCGGCACCGCGAACACCACCTCCAGGGCCGAGCGTCTGGCGGCCCAGGCGGCGTCCCGGTCGATCGGCCCGGTGCCGCCGTTCAGCGCCCGGGCCGGTTCCCCGGCCCACTCCACCAGGGCCAGGTCCGCCGACGACAGGTAGGCCGTCTCCCGCACGTCCTCCACCCGGATGTACATCGGGTTGACGAAGCGGCGGGTGACCGGCAGGTACGGGCTGGGCGTCATGGGCGGCACCGGTTCGGCGGCGTGCACCGGGTTGACCAGCACGAAGTCCGCGCCCAGCCGACCGGTGACGTCCGCGAGCTCGGCCAGGTCGGCGAAGTCCCCCACGCCCCAGGACCGTTCCGAGCGCACCGAGTACAGCTGGGCCATCATGCCCCAGCCCCGGGTGTCGGCCAGCAGGTCGGGCAGCTCCAGGTGGTGCGGCACGACGACGAGCGTGGACCGGGCCTGGGCGCTGGGACCCTGGGCGCGGATCTCGTGCCAGCCCAGCGGCAGGTCGGCCGGGAGGTCGAACGAGGCCCGGCCGACGAGCCGCCCGTCCACCTGCCTGGGGTCGGTGGCGATATCGGCCTGGGTCAGGTCGACCCGTCCGCCCCCGGCGTCCTCGTCCAGGTCGACCCAGCAGATCACCGGGTCGCCGTGGGCCACGTGCACCGGCAGCCGGACGGTCTTGCCGGTGGTGAGCACCACCACCGGCGGCAGGGTGCGCCGCCACGGGTCGTCGGCGCGGTGGGCCAGCTCCACGTCGACCCGTTCGGGCGTCGAGGCGTCCACCCCCAGGGCCGACAGCACCCCGACCAGCGTCTCGGCCGAGACGTGCACCAGATCGCCGGCATGGCTCCAGTGCTCGGTCGATATCGCGTACTCGTGCGCCAGGCGCACCAGGGCTTCGGACGGCTGCTCGGTCACGACGACGATCCTGCCACGTCACCTGGGCGGACGACAGACCAGGACACGCTCCGATCACCCGGTGGGCCCTGCTCCGGCCGCCGGTTCTGGCCGGTCGTGGGACCAGCATCCTCGTCGGCGGGACAGACCGTGGGAACAAGTCCGGTCTGCGGCGCATCAAACAGGCACGGCAGGATCGTACGAAGAGGAGCCACGTGAACCAGCCCGACGACCGTGACCAGTCCGCCGCCCCGCCACCCACCGCCGACCAGCCCGCTGCCGGAACACCCGACTCCGACGCGCCCGCGACGGAGGTGATGGCGCCGGTGGCCGCCACCGCGGTCTTCACCCCGGCCCCTGCGGCACCGCCAGCGGCCTACGCCCCCGGCGGCGACCTGCGCGGTTTCGTGGCAGCACCGGCCGGGCCGCCCGGGCCGCGGCGCCGGAACCTGGCCGTCGTCATCGCTGTCGCGGCCGTCGTCGTGGTCCTCGTCGGCGTCGTCGCGGCCGTGGCCGTGGCCCGGTGGCAGACGGCCGACCGCGGCCCGCAGCTCCCGGCGACCACGCCCTCGACCGCGACGACGTCCGGCGCTCCGTCACCCCTCCCGAGCGACCCGCTCGTCCGACCGACCCGCTCGCCCCGGACCGGCCCGACCACGCGGGCCCCGTACACCCAGGTCCCCCACACCCAGGCCCCCCACACCCAGGCCCCCACCCCGGGCCCGTTCCCGACAGCGCCACCACGGCACACCCCCCGCCCCCCGGCGACGAAGCTGCCCTGGGAACGGTGACCCGTACCCTCAGCCCTGATCCACCGATTTCCACCTACTACGCGCCACCAGACGGGCACGCTGGCTGCGTTGTCGCTGCTAGACAGGCATCCAGCCTGCCGTCGCTGCTCCGCCTTGCCATCGCACCCGTCTGGGCCC
>Ga0099364_10002224_pt1 | contig 31049 bp, 24 predicted proteins | sample TergutTh196P3_FD_73070 | JGI IMG/M metagenome (GOLD analysis project Ga0099364, IMG submission 73070) | Microcerotermes parvus P3 segment gut microbial communities from Pointe-Noire, Republic of the Congo - Th196 P3 | ecosystem: Host-associated > Arthropoda: Insects > Digestive system > Gut ... | reverse complement strand
GTTAAGGCATCCATGGATCTACTAACAAGAGCAAATTTCCATGCCATAGAGGAGGTAATAAATATGAGTTCACCAGCAAAATCATTGGAAGAAGTAATGGAAAGAACCGGTTTTACAGCCAGAGTTGAAGAACGCAAGGCCCTTGCCATTGCACAAAACATGGTTAATCTGGGACTTCCCATGGAGACTATTGTTTCCGCTACCCGGCTTGACGTGGAAAGAGTAAAAGAACTATATCAAAAATAGCGAAGACACCTGTATGTCGTGATTCCTCACCCATACCCTCCTGCCACTGGAATTCAAACTCCAGTACGGCTTGTTCTTTGTGTCCTTTGTGAGAAGCCGTTCACCGCCGAATGGCGGTGTTTTAATTATTCCTTTCGGCTCGTCGACCAGAGGGAGACTAATAATTCCTGTTGATGCCTCGCACTAAGGGCACTAAGGGAGGAAGAAAAGGAAAGATCAACTAATTGACGCGAATTGAAACGAATTAAAAAAAATATTTATTCGTGTAATTCGATGAAGATGCAAGGCCTGTCCTAATTATTTTCGGTCTTATCGTGCTCCCTGATTATTTCTTCCGGTGATTTACCGCTTTTCAAGAGATTGATTATATTTTGTTCCCCTTTTCCAATACCTTGTTCAATGCCTTGTTCAATGCCTCGTTCAGTGCCTACTTCAATGCCTTCTTCGTACCTTGCTTCCAGAAAATCTTCTGTTGTATATTCATGTACCAACATACTAACCACCTCCGAGCCGTGTTCCCCTAGAAACTTTTTTAGGATATTGTTCTCTAAACAGTATTTTACTGCATGCTCTATCGCTTTATCAAGAGCAATCTCCGTTTTTTGATACTCCCTTATCTTCTTAATAAAAAAACTGTAGTTTTTAAGCGTCTCACATCTTTGTTGTATCTCCGGATTTTGACCGTGGTTTATGTTGTATACCTGCACAATAAGCTCCAGTGAAATCTGCTTGTTCTTTATTCCCAACCCTTTAATGTCCATAAAGGCATCTGAAAGCCTGAGTATTTTATTCTCGGGATAGAGCTTTTCTCCGTTATACAATACAATAAACTCAGGTTTGGGAATCTTAATAAGTTTTTCATTGTGGATTCTACTGTAATCAATAATTTTGTCGTACAATTTTTCGATGTACTTAAAAATCCGTAACGGCATATTGTTATTAATAGTTGACTGATGTTCAATTAAGACAATTAGCCTGTTATCAAGGACAAAAGATATATCGTTTAATATTCCCTTTACCAGAATATTGGACAGGGTATTGATATCGATAGGTATATCCGGCGGCAATTCTATTCCTTCTATTGCAGAGTACAGTTCCCTAAGAATGTCCGGATCGCTGAAAAGCAGCGAGAATACACTGCTTTTATAGGTTTTATTAGCTTTCAAAATTTATCTCCTGTCACCCCTATAATTAATGGGGGTTGTACAGGCTATTAGGACAGAAAGTGGCATGGCGCTTGTATTTAATGGAGAAATTACTGCAAATCTATGACAATTGTCATGTTCAATGAGCAATGAGCATGCTAACTGCTAACTGCTCACTAGTACCTGCTCACTGCGTTTCAGCGTGAGGTCTTATACGTCTCTGCGCGAGGTCTTGGCGCTTATGCTAAATGATACCCAGACTAAAGTCACCCTGTATCTTAAAATGATTTCCATCCTGCTGGACTGTAAGTTCCCGTTCCGGAAAGTGAATGGGCAATAGTTCTTTTACTTTGTCTGCTGTTGTCTGGTAAATTTCGCGGCGTACATTACTATCAACCTTTTCCAGCGTTGACATCGATACATCAATAAGATAACCCCGGCCCAGTTCCGAACCAAAGCCGGGTGTAAAAACAGCGGCTATATTAAACAAACCATCTGCTTCGGGGTTTGCTGTTTCGCCGCGTTTGGGACGAACAGGATGAAGCGGATATGTACTGCCGTAAAGGTCTTCGATATAGTGATCTACTTCATCAAAAAGTTTTTTCATGCGGTCATCAAATTCCGCTGTTTTTGGATGCCACATATTTTTATGATTTTGAAAGCTCGCCGCGTTCGGTTAAATCGGCAAGTATCTTTTCAAAAAAGCTGCTGTCTATAATATACTTTTTACGGTAAATTAAATAACTGCTTAGTATGCACAATAATGGAAAGATCAGCATGGCGATTTTCATTAACAACAGCCCCTCGCTTGTTACATCGGCTGCCGATTCCGCCTCATTAATGCCCGATACAATAATTACTGCAGAAACCACAGCGCCGGAAACTGCCCCGCCCATTTTATTTATCAGGGGCTGCAGCGAAAAAGTTATGCTGTCGTTGCGTTTGCCAAGCTTCCAGTGTCCGTAATCAACCGAGTCTGCCAAAAACATTAACATTAAAAGCTGTACAAATGACTGGCCTATAAAAATTAAAACACCGGCAATGCCTATAAAGATCATGGTCGCCGTTGGAGCAAAAAAGAAAATAATATAACCGGCAGTAATTAAGGTAATTGCTGCGCTAAACATGGTTTTACGATCAAAACGTTTTGAAAAAAGCGGAAAAACAGAAAGAGCAGTTATCTGCGATACTCCCAAAACAAGGGCAAAGATTGGGTACATGCCTTCGTCTCCGTATGCATACTTAAAAAAATAAAGGCCAAAACTTGTTGTTGTTATATAGCCAATCATAAAGAGCGACATGGCAATGGCAGTAACAAATAACTGATCATTTTTATATATAACGCCAAATAGTTCGCGTAAGGGAGTATTGTGTTTTTGTTCTGTGATAATTTTTGATTCTTTTACACCAAACAGGGTAATGCACTGTCCGGCAATCATAATAATCGTTACAATAACGGCAAAAACAAAATAACCTTTTTGCAAGCTGCCGTATCTTTGTCCCAAAAGCGCTGTTAACGGCACAATACCTGCCACTACAAAAAACATGCCGCCATTGGCGCAGATTCTGGCAATTGCTCCGATTTTTTCCCGCTCTTTTTGATCAATGCTGATGGCAGGAAGCATGGACCAGTAAGAAATGTCGTTGGCTGTAAAGCTTATGCCCCATAATATATATATCACTGCAAAGACACTTATAAACATACCGCCTTCCAGGGAAAAATCGGTAAAAAGCAGTATGGTAAAAACAGATGTTAATAATGCACCCAAAGCTATCCAGGGTTTGAATTTGCCCCAGCGGGTTTTGGTATTGTCAACTATAAAACCCATTACCGGATCATTAAATGCATCAAAAATACGGGCAGCAAGAATAATACCGGCTATCCACCACATTACAGCAGATGAAAGATTAATAACATCGGTAAGGTAAAAAATAAGGTACATGCTGACAAGCGCATACACCATGTCCCTTCCGATTGTGCCAAGACCAAATGTCAGCCGGTTTCGTTTTGATGTTTCCTGCATAATTTCTTCCTTAAATAAAAACCTTATTGTTAATAATGGTATGTTTGATCCTCTGCAAATTCCTTGTACATATCTTCTGTTACACCATTGTTTTTTATCATTGCCGCATAAAACTTTCCGCTTTTTTTTATGGTCCGTTTTTGGCTGCTATAATCAATATGCACCAGTCCAAAACGGGCGCTCTCGCCTTCGCACCATTCAAAGTTATCGGTAAAACACCAGTGATAATAACGCTCTACGGGAAGGCCCGATTCCAAAAGTTCTTTTAGGTGTTGATAAATATAACGGCAGCGGAAGCTGTCGTTATTGTCGCAGGTCCCGTTTTCTGTAATATAGATTGGCCGCTTAAGAAGACCGTATAGTTCCCCTGCACACTCTTTAATGCCCTGGGGATATATTTCCCAGCCAAGATCATTAACAGGGACACCTTTGTTTACACCGTCGCCAAGACCGGAAACAGCCGAACGGGAATAATAGTTAAGACCAAGAAAGTCGGCATACTCGCCGGCCGCTAATGTACAGATATTTTTTAAGGGAAAAATAAAATGTCCTAAAAGGCATGCACGGGCAATTGCTCCCTGGAAAAAGCGTTCTACCAAAGCGCTGCAAAGCCTGTGCCATACATTCCATTTTGATTTTGGTGCAAACACCCGCATATGATGTGCAAAACCAACCTTGGTGTTGGTATACCCCATTTCGCTGCGGAGTTTATGTATTACGTTATATGCCTGTATATGGCAGGCTGCCATTATTGACTGCACGGCAAAGGCGGCTTTCATTGAACGCCGGCCCGGCGGAAACAATCCCTGGAAATAACCCAAAACGGCAAATACATTAGGTTCGTTTATTGTTACATATTGATCTGCAAGGTCTCCAAAGCTCCGTATAACAAACTCCACAAAACCCAAATACACAGGAATATTGTCTTTTTCGGCAAAACCGCCTAGAGATTCAAACCACATGGGGTTGGTAAAATGGTGAATGGTTAAAAGCGGCAGTATGCCCCTGCCCTTCATATAAACAAGCAATTGCCGGTACCATTGTACCGCTTGTTCATTATAGTTGCCCTGCGCCGGTTCCAGCCGGGACCATTCAATACCCAGGCGGTAAATACCTATGCCCATTTCCGCCATTAAATCAATATCTTCTTTCCAGCGATTCAAATGATCACATGCACGCTCCGGATTGGAACCATCATGGATACGCCCTTTTTTATACCAGTCATTCCAGGTATGGGAATAATCGCCTCCTTCGATCTGTGCCGCCGCCGAAGAAACACCCAATTGCATAGTAAGTTTCATTGTTGTAAGTGTATACTGTTTTTGCTGTCACTGCAAGGAAAGACAAATTAGGATTTAACTAATTCCACCAGGGCTGTCTCCAGGCGGTGATCTTTTACCTCGGTAATGGTTATCTTATATTCTCCGCCTTTTACCGGATACCTTACTTCGCATTGTTCATCGTTGTCGGGAACGCGGCCAAGAAGGGTAAATACAAAACCGCCGAAGGTATCATAATTTTTTTCTGCCGTATCAAAAACAATTCCTATTTCTCTGGCAACAATGCTTAGGTTTGTTCCTCCGTGTATTATCCAAAGACCCTGTCCTTTTTTTTCTATTGCTTTTATTTCCGCCCCTTCGCCGCTTAATTCCCCTACCAATTCTTCCAATAGATCATTCATGGTTATAATTCCGTCAAAGCTGCCGTATTCATCCAGAGCCAGGGCAAAATGGCAGCGGCGGGATCGCATTTTTCTGAATAACACATGGGTTCCTACAGTTCCCGGAATAAACCAGGCACTTTGAACGGCATGTTCCATTGCCTGATCCCGGCTGCGGTCTTTAAGCGCCAAATAATTCCTGGCATTTAATACTCCCCTAATATCATCTATTGTATCTGCGCAGACAGGATAAAAACTGTGCCGTTTTTCCAGAATTGTTTTTTCCCAGATATGATCATCATCCTTTAGCCACAATACTACAGCTTCCCGCCGGTGTGTCATTACTGTTTGTGCAGTTTTATCATTAAACTCAAATACATTATGAATGATTTCTTTTTCGCCTTGTTCAATGGATCCCCGTTCGCTTCCTGCATCAACCAGAAGGCAGATATCTTCTTCTGTAATTGCCTTGTTTTCTGCTTCCGATTTAATGCCTATAAGCCGCAAGAGGGCGTTGGTTGATTTTGCAAGAAGCCAGACTATAGGGGCAAAGATAAATGAAGCAACAAGAACAAATCCGGAAAAAAAGAGGGCAAGCTGTTCCGCCTTATGAAGGGCAATGCGTTTTGGAACCAGCTCGCCCAGCACTATGGAAAAAAAAGAAAGAACCAGAGTGATTAGTACAACAGAAGCCGAAGCAATTAGATCCGAAGGAAGCCTAAATCCCGCATTAATAAAAGCAGCCGTAACTCTATGGGAAAAACTTTCTGCAGCAAAGGCGCTTGCAAGAAAGCCCGCAAGGATCGATCCTGTCTGAACAACTGCAAGGAATTTGGCAGGCTTTTTGGTCAGCTTGATTAGCCGCGCCGCCTTACGGTTTCCCCCTGCCGACAGCTTTTCCAGTCGTACTGTTTGAACGGATAATATGGCAATTTCTACACAGGAAAAAATACCGCTGAACATTATTAATACAAGCAATAAAACAAGCTGTAAAAGAAGCGGGTCGCTGTCCATGATATTATAAACCTATATCACTGCGGTAATCCATTCCGCTAAAGTGTACTGCTTTTAGGGCTGTATACGCACGTTCTCTGGCATCTGCGGCATCTGCTCCATAAGCCGACACGCTTAAGACACGGCCGCCGCTTGTACGCAGACCCGAACCTAGAGCCCCTCCAGGACTCCGTTGTGCTCCGGCTGCAAAAAGTATGGCACCTGTTTTGTCAAAGCTTGTTGTATTAAGCGCAATGGGATCGCCTTTTCGGTATTCACCAGGATATCCATCTGCAACTGCGCCAACAGCACAGACTGCGCCGGGTTTCCACGACAGGCGGAAATTTTCCAGCGTATTGTTCTCTATTGCCAGACAAAGTTCTGCAAAGTCAAAATCCATTAGGGGAAGCGCCGCTTGAGTTTCCGGGTCGCCAAGACGTACATTGTATTCCAAAAGATAGCACTTTCTGTCCTGTATCAATAAACCAAAAAAAATAAAACCGCGGTAATCAAAACCCTCTGTTTCCAGACCCCTTAAGGTTGGAGTAAGGATAGCTGTTTCAAAATCTGTCTGCAAATCCACGGTAAAATCGGGAACCGGAGTAAAAGCGCCCATACCCCCGGTATTCGGGCCAAGACCGCCGTCAAATCGCCGTTTATAATCCCGTGCAGCAGTAAAAGGAAGAATTACTCCCTTGCCGCCGCTGACGCTTACTGCTGCCAATACCGACACTTCCGGTCCATTAAGGTATTCTTCCAAAAGAACAGTTTTTCCCGCATCGCCCAAAATACCCTCTTCCATAAAGGAACGAACTGTTTCTTTGGCAGTGCCTATATCCTCTGCAATTACCACACCCTTGCCTGCTGCAAGCCCATCGGCCTTGATTACCAGCGGAGGCGGTTTATCTGTTTTTCCTTCAAAGTGTACATTTATCGCTGTTGTAATGTCTGCTGTATTGGTAAAACTAATAGACCGGGCAGCTCGTATCCCGTATTGTTCCATAAAGCCCTTTGCATAGGCTTTGCTGGACTCTAGCCGGGAAGCAGCAGCGCCGGGGCCGACAATGGCGAGCCCTGCTGCCCGAAAACGATCGATTATCCCGGCATCCAAAGGCGCTTCGGGGCCGACTACGGTAAAATCTATATCCTCTTTAACAACATAGCGGATTAAAGCTTCCTGGATTTCCTCTTCTGCTGGGTCCCTGCCGTATAAATCCACATTTTCGCAATTTTCTTCACCGGCAGTACCTCCATTTCCAGGGGCAGCATATACTTTTTCTATTTTTTCCGACTGGGCAAGTTTCCAAACCAGAGCATGTTCCCTGCCGCCCGACCCGATCACCAGCGCTTTCATCCCACCAGTATATACCAAGGACAGTTGACAGCCAATCCCAGGCAGGCTAAAATGACAAAGAACAGAAAAAATTGTGTAACCACCGAAGCAGAACTGCATTTTATGTATACAAGTGGAAATATATTTTAGTTTCCAAGAGGAAAAAGACAAGAGGAGAGAAAAATGAAGAAATTTGCAATTATTTGGCCATTGGTACTGTTAATCCTTATCGTTGCAGTAGTTGGCTGTAAATCAAAAGCTCCCAGCTATGCGGACGATCCCCGCTCCAGAATTATTGGCGCAGAAGGAATTGCCCGCCCCGAGTGGATGAATGGAGCTCCTAATTCGCCTGCTTCCGATTTGTACTATGTAATAGGGACCGAACCGGGACTGCAAACCAGAATCGCAAAGGAAAATATGGCTCGCAATGATGCTGCGGCCAAACTTGCACAATGGAAAAGCGCTGTGGTAATGGATACCATGAAAAGCTACCAGGAGGAAGGGGGAACCATTGGAAATACCCAGGCCTTATTCCGCTTTGAGCAGGCAACCATCACCACTTCACAGGCCAATGTGGCTGGTTTTAATCTGGAAACATACTGGATCGATCAAAACGGAGTATACCATGGTCTTTTCTCATATCCCAAAGAGAACTTAAGAAATGATTTTCAAAACACTGTAACAACATTCGAACGTAACGAAGCGGCGGCTTTTGCAGATTTTAAGGCCCAGGAAGCATTCAGGCTTCTTGAAGCCCAAATGAACGCACCAAGAGAATAAGCCAGATAGGAGACAGCTTTGACAAAAAGAACATTATTTTTCCTTGCAGGTACAGTATTTCTGGCATATTTATTTGCCTCCTGCGGACATTCAGTAAGCCGGGTGGATTCAACCACTCAGATGGATTTAAGCGGTTATTGGAACGACACCGATCTGCGTCTGGCTAGCGATGCTTTGGTCGATTCTGCATTGAATTCTGCCAGAATTAGCGGATTTAGAAGCGATTATGGCAGGCTTCCTGTAATAATCGTAGGACATTTTAGAAATGCCAGTGATGAACACATTGATACCACACTTCTTTCCCAGCGTATGGAATTTTCCATCCTAAACAGCGGCAGGGCCTCTTTTGTTGCATCAGGTGAATTACGGGACGCCCTGCGGGAAGAACGACTGGATCAGCACCGGGGTTATACCGACGATGCTACAGTTGCCGCACTGGGAAGGGAACGGGGGGCCGATTTTATGATGACAGGCTCTGTTAGAACCATAATAGACCGCGACCCCCGCGGAAGAACCGCCACCCGCAGTTACTTTATTTCTGCAGAACTAACCAGTATTACTACCAACGAAAGGCTGTGGATAGGCCAATACGACGAGATAAAAAAAGTTATCAGGAATCCTGGGGCTAGACTGTAATAGCCGTATTATGAGGTTCTTCACGGTATTTTTTGTTTTATTAAGTGCCTTATTTATTTCCTGTGCTACTACAGATCCCTTTGTTCCCATAGATCATATGGTACAACAGGGGGAATTTACCACTGCCGCAGAAACCCTGGAAAAAAATAAAAATTCACTTTACCGGAACAGAGACAGGGTTCTGTATTTTTTGGACAAGGGTATGCTTACCCGCTTTGCAGGAGATTACAGGGAATCCACGGCTTTACTGCAGCAGGGTGAGCGGGCCATAGAAGAAAATTATTCTGTCAGCATTAGCCAGGAAATTGGCACTTTTATTACAAGCGACCGGGCAAGAGAGTATGACGGTGAAGATTACGAGGATATTTACCTAAATCTTTTTAATGCACTTAATTACTACCACCAGGGCGATATAGAAGGCGCCATGGTAGAGATTCGCCGTTCAAGCAATAAACTGCGCGACCTTTCTTCCAGATACGGCATCCTAATGACCAATATGCAAAGAATGGCTCTGGAAAATGGTACAGATATCCCCCCCAATCCCGATGCGCCGGTTCAGTTTAATAATTCCGCCCTTGCCCGTTACCTGGGGATGCTTTTTTACCGGGGAATAGGAAACATGGACAGCGCCCGCATCGATCAGAACCAGATACGCATTGCAATGGCCAACAATCCAACAATATATTCCAATCCTATTCCTTCCTCCATTGCAGATGAACTGGCAATTCCAAGGGGAATGGCCCGCCTCAATGTAATTAGTTTTACCGGACGCTCTCCTATAAAAGAAGAAGAAGTTATTAGAATTTTTCTAGGAAATTCCTGGATACGAATAGCGCTTCCGGTAATGGTTTCCCGTCCTTCGCAGGTTAATACTGTAGAGGTACTGCTGGATTCCGGAGAATCCTTTGTTCTGGAATTGCTGGAAGATATTGGTGCAGTGGCAAAGGCAGCATTTACCCATAGAAAAAGTATAATTTATACCAAAACAATAATGCGCGCTACGCTTAAAGGGCTTACCACATCGATCCTTTTTGCAGCAGCCGAATCTAGCGACAATAACAGCGGCTTATTTACCTTATTGGGAATAGGAGCACAGGTTTTTTCCGAAGCCAGCGAAAGAGCCGATCTGCGCATGTCGCGGTTTTTTCCGGGCAAAGCCTTTGTCGGAGGAATAACCCTCCCTCCGGGAACCTACTCTTTTATAATAACGTATTACGGACAAAACAGGCATATTATCGCACAGCACCGTCACGAGAATGTAGAAATATTTCAAAATACACTTAATCTTACGGAGGATGTATGTTTAAAATAAACTATATTGTTTTTATTATAACAGCGCTGTTATTTATGGCATGTGCCGGAACTCCCCAAAGAAGCCAGGAACCCGATTGGGTATCTGATCCCTATTCCACCTATAACAGGACAGCTTATCTGGCCACTGTTGGTTATGGCAGAGACCGCGAATCTGCAGAAAAAACTGCTCTGGCAAATTTGACATCGATTTTTGGCCAATCAATCGATAGTGAAGCATCAATTACCTATACCTATACCGAGGCAGTAGAAGCCAGCAGCCCTGTATGGTCGGAACGTTCAGATATAGCCCAGGCAGTCAGGACATCGGCAGCAATGGATACGCTTATTGGAGCGGAAATAGGAAATGTTTGGAGAGGTCCCGACGGTACCTGGTTTGCCGTTGCTCTTATGGACAGGGCAAGGGCAAGTTTGATCTATTTGGAACTTATACAGCAAAACCAAAATACCATATCAAGACTTACCAGTTTAAGCCCGGCAGAAAGGCAAAGTATAGAAGGTTTTATTAATTACTATCAGGCTGCAAGTCTTGCCGATGCAAATCTTGTCTTTGCCAATGTACGAACGGTTATAAGCCCCGGTTCCATGGCGGGAACCAACCTAAGAACAGGAAATGACATACGTTTGGAAGCGGCGCAGATTGCCCGGAATATCCCCATTGCTGTAACGGTAAATAACGACAGGCAAAACCGCATACACAGCGCTTTTTCTTCTGCACTTTCCAGTGCAGGATTCCGTACCGGCGGCGGCGATTCCCGCTATGCCTTACAAGTAAATTTTTCCATGGAAGAAATAGAGTTTTACAACAATCCGTACAGGTGGGTCCGCTATGTAGTAGATGCAAACCTAACAGACACAGTTTCAGGGCAAATTCTTTTTCCGTATAATATTAACGACAGGGAAGGACATACCAGCCTTTCAGAGGCGGAAGCAAGAGCGATCCGTGCTGTAGAAACCAGGATAAGCAATGAATACATGCAGGCCTTAAGTATGTTTCTTTCCAGGAGCTTATAGTACCAACAATTATGCCCATTGGATATTATCAAAAAAATAAGGACTATATTGATACCCTGCCGGAATGGGCAAGAGAATTTGCCAACAAATATGGATCAAAAACCGCCAATTTGTATATTCTTCACGGTAATATACGGGATTATCTTCCCCACCAAAGTCTGGCAGGAGAGTTCACCTTTACCCGTATCCAGGATTATATTGCAGAACAGATATTCGGAAACAAAAACATTATTGTTTTTTACGACCGTTCAAGCGGTGTTGTTTTTTTAAACGATGTGATGGCCATGGAATATCAAAATCTAATGGCAAAATTGTGTCCGGATGTAGAAGACCATTCCGATTTTATGTCTCCCGATCCGCAGGAAAGCTATTTTTATCTGGAAAAATACTTCCTTGCCTGTATACCTAAAGATAAACGGGAACAATGCCGCATGGTGTTAATTATCGACTATGCAGAAACCATTGTTCCTCCGGGAGACCTGGGCCGTTACAGCGAAGAAGACCGTTTTTGCCTGGTAACCTTACAGCGCTGGGCGACAAATCCCCTTTTTACAGAAGGTGATATTTCCATTATTCTTTTAACAGAAAACCTGGCCGATATATCGATCCGGCTGGCAGGATCTCCTGCGGCGGTAAAAGTCAGTGTTCCTTTTCCTGACGAACAGGTACGGAAAAATTTTCTTGATTCAAAATTAAAAGACGGCCGGTTAATCCTGGACAGGGGGCTAAACACGCATCAGGTAGCAGGCATTACCAACGGCCTTAATTTAATGAACTTAAACCGGCTTATTTCGGAAAATTATGAAACTACAGGAGTTCTTGGCCTGGATTATCTTAGGCAAAAGAAAAAGGAAATAATCGAAACCGAAGCTGCAGGGCTTTTGGAATTTATGGAAACAAGCTACAGTCTAAAACATGTTTCCGGTCATGATTTTGTAAAAAAGCGTTTTAAAAATGCAGCAAAGGCCATTAAACTAGGGCGTTTGGATGTTCTTCCCATGGGCTATCTTATTGCCGGCCCTGTGGGAACAGGAAAAAGTTTTATGGTAAGCGCCTTTGCCGGAGAAATTGGCATACCCATGGTAAAGTTCCAAAACTTCCGGTCAAAATGGCAGGGAGATACCGAATCCAATCTTGAACGCATACTTAATATATTAAAGTCAATGGCCCCTGTAGCGGTAATGATTGACGAAGCCGATGCCTTTTTGGGCGACCGCGACCAGGAGGGGGATTCGGGAACCAGTAACAGGGTCTTTGCACAAATTGCAAGTTTTATGGGAAATACCGAATACCGCGGCAAAATAATCTGGTTTTTAATTACCTGCCGGCCCGACCTGGTGCCGATAGACTTAAAACGCCAGGGCCGGGCAGAAGAACACCTGGCCTTATTTTATCCGGAAAGCGATGAAGACCGGGAAAATTTATTTGAAACCCTGGTACGCAAACTTGATCTTGATATTAGAAATTTTCCCGTTTCTGAATTATTTAAAAAATACAAACATGAATATTCCGGAGCAGATTTGGAAGCCCTCTTAATCCGGGCAAAACTGCTTGCAGCCATGGAAGATCGTGTGTTTGTCCGCAAGGAAGATATGGAAGAAGCGATGAGTGATTTTGTTCCTGCAGCCTATCCCCACGAAATAGAACTGCAAAACCTTGTAGCTGTTGTAGAATGTACATCCAAAGAAATGCTGCCCGAACGTCTGCGAAAAAAACCCCGCTCGGATTTAATCCGGGAAATACAGGAAATAAAACAGCTTATTGGCGAACGCTAAGGCTTAGGGTTCGCTGTACAGCTCCTCTTGTCCCTCAGTTTCAGCAGATTCTAAATCCCATTCATCAGTAATTGAATCCGGGTAATATATATCCGATTGATCAGCGCTTTGATCAGCACTTTGATCAATGCTGGCAGCAGGGCTGCTTATAGTCCATCCATCATCGGCTGCAGTATCCAAAACCATATCGCTTCCGGCGCTGATTTCCCTTATTCTAAAAAATCCATCATTACGATAAATAAAAACTGCTGAGCCTTCGGCTGCACTATTGGCAGTATCTTCCGGAACATCGCTGCCATAGATTGTTCCTCCGGATTTAACAAAAACCCCGGAGCTAAAAACCCCGCCGCCCCGTATTGCCGCCTGGTTGGAGCCGATATATCCTCCCTGTATGGAAATAATTCCGCTCTCGTCAGATGCAATACCGCCGCCGTGTTCTCCGGCCTGGTTGCCGCTGATATTACCGCTTCGTAAACTAAAATCGCTGCGATCCAATAAAACAATTCCGCCGCCGGAATTACCTGCACGGTTATTGTTTATTTGACCCCCTTCCAGGATAAAAACAGCCTCATGATTAAGCATTATCCCGCCGCCGGTCATTTCTGCAGTATTGTCGTGAATGGATCCCCTGGAAAAGACACTATTGCTTCTCTGGTACATTGCCACTCCCCCGCCGCCTACGGCATGGTTCCTGCTGATTATTCCATCCAGAATTATCAGGCTGCTATTTTGCCCCATTGCACCTATGCCTCCTCCTACAGAAGCAGAGCGGTTTTCAAGTATATTTCCTCCATCTACAATAAGAGTGCCGCCGGAAGAGATCATTATTCCGCCGCCGATAGTATTGGATTGGTTATCCCGGACAACAGCGCCGGGTCCCAGAGTAACAGTAGAACCAGGCCCCAGTGAAATACCGCCTCCTTCCATGGAACTTATTCCTCCGGAAATTTCGATATTTTCAAAACGTATGGGCACCGTTCCCCTTACCAGTATTACCCGCCGGCCGCTGCCTGCTCCGGAAAGCAATGCAGGGTCATCGGCCGAACTTTTTCCCCTAATAAGGACAGGCTCAGAACTCATTCCCTGGACAAGAAAAACCCGTTCCCTGTTGGTAGATTGTTCGCTTTCTGCATTCAGAGTACCCATTACAGTAATGGTTTTAATCGGGGTACTAACAGCCATGGCCATAGCTTTAAACAATGACCGAAACGGCGTTTCCTCGGAAAGACCGTCGTTGCGATCACTGCCCTCTGCATGGACAAAATAGCTGTCTCCGGACGGCGGCCTTCTAAAGATTACACAAGAACCAAAAAAAGCGGCGCTTATTACAAACATAAAAAGCACAAGCAATAGTTTCTTCATACTGGTATACTATAACATAGAGCACTCTTATTAGTTAAGTGAAGCATTCCTGATATAGGGCTGCTGGGCAAGCAGTTCTAAAACCAAATGAAAGTCCAGATTTTCCAGATCTGTGCAGATTGTATCCAGCATGGAATCGCTGATTAATTCTGCAGCTTCTTCGGAGCATGTTTTTGTTCGTAATTCCTTTGCCAGAATGTTTGTTTTATCGCTGTTGCCGGTTAAACAAGCAGTATAAAGCTTATTAAGCTCTTCCTTTAAATAATCGAAAGAAACCTCCTCACGCGGATGGGTTTTTCGGCTTTTTATTTCATTATCAAAAAGAACTGTCGATTTTAGGGATATAACCAGATCCTTTAATTTTTCCAGCGTATTTCCGGAAAATTCCCTGCAAAATGCATATGTTCCCTGAACAGACGAATCTTCCAGTTTTTGAGCCTGTTCGGCAAGCTCCAGAGCGCCAATCCCGGCCAGACCCCCTTTTACTGCATGGATTTCTGCAGTATATCCCTTCCAGTTTTGTTCTTCCAGAAACCTGGCAAGAATTTCTATTTTTTTTTCTAAATCTTTGCAAAAAACCCGCAGGGCATCGGCATATGCTTCTTTACTGCAGCCTACATGGGATAAACCCTGCCAAATATTAAGGTTTTCAAGGCGTATTAACTGGGAATACAACAGCGAAATATCCATATATTCTATATAATAACACTGTAAAGCATATAGGTCAAAACCTCTATAGCACAATTTTTACTTTTTTACTATACTTAAACCAGAGGGGGAAACCATAGTTGAAATATAACAATCATGGGCAGATGCTTTTTACAGTCTTCTTTTCCGTACTCACAGCGCTTTTGTTTACCATGGGCGCTCTTTCTTTTTTTAATAGCGGGATAAGGAATAGAAGTACAGCAGCAGAGCAAGAACCGGATTATACTTCAGGCTGGTATGATCATTTCCACGATAATACTTATCCGGAACAAAGGGCCTATACAGCACAGGATTTGTCGGCTTTTTCTGCAGATGAACGTGAAAATATTACTGTTTATGAACGTTATAATGAAGCAGTAGTAAATATAACCACCGAAGTGGTTGGAATTAACTGGTTTCTGGAACCTGTCCCCCAGCGGGGTGCCTCCGGATCCGGATCGATTATTGATACGCAGGGCATAGTACTAACTAACCATCATGTAATTGAAAGAGCAGTTAAGATATTTATTACCCTTTTTGATGGTTCCCAGCACGAAGGAACAGTCCTTGGTATAGACCCGGAAAACGATTTGGCAGTATTACGTTTTACTCCGCCGCGCGGAGTAGGTCTTACAACCATACCCTACGGCGATTCATCATCCTTAAGGGTGGGGCAGAAGGTACTGGCCATAGGAAATCCTTTTGCACTTGAACGAACCCTGACTGTTGGAATAGTTTCCGGTTTGGGCCGTCCCATCCAGATTTCCCGGCAAAATATAGTCCGCAACATGATACAAACAGATGCATCCATTAATCCAGGCAATTCCGGCGGGCCTCTTTTGGATTCCCAGGGAAGGATGATAGGCATTAATACAATGATCTATTCGCCGACAGGCGGATCGGTGGGTATTGGCTTTGCAGTCCCGGTGGATACAGCAAAACGTGTTGTGGCCGAACTAATTCAACATGGCAGAGTCCGCAGGGGCTGGATAGACGCATCACTGGTACAGCTTTTTCCTGCCCTGGTTCAATATGCCAGGCTTCCGGTAAACGAAGGGCTGCTTATTTCCAGAACCAGACGAAACGGCCTTGCAGAAAGAGCAGGAATTCGCCAGGGTACCGAACCGGTACGTTATGGTTCCAGCGTTATTCACCTTGGAGGCGACATTCTGGTTATGGCCAACAATATGAAAATAGCAACCCTGGCAGACCTATATTCTGCCCTGGAAAGCAACAGGCCCGGAGATCAAATTGATATAGAAGTGATCCGTGCAGGCAGACCGGTACGATTGCGTATTACACTGGCAGACCGGGAAGAAGTGATAAATCAATAGCTGTTTATCCTTTATTGCCATCCTTAGAATGCGGAATCAATTTCTCAAGCAGTGTATTTAACATAACTACATCAATGGGTTTTGAAAGATAAGCATTAAATCCATTATCTAAAAATTTTTCCATTGTTCCGGAAATAGAGTCGGCTGTCAGCGCTACAATAGGAACTTCTTTATAATACGGGTCATCGGCGCCCATTTCCCGTATCCTGCGTACAGTTTCAATTCCATCCATTCCGGGCATCTTGTGATCCATAAATATCAAATTAAAATCTTTGGAGGATTGCAGTATCCTAAGCGCTTCCTCGCCGCTCTTACATAAAACAATCTGCATATCATACGGCTCCAAAAGACCCTGAACTACTTTTAAATTGGTCTTAATATCATCTGTAACTAAAACTTTTACATTGGGAGCAGAAAATTTTACGATAGGTTCATTGCTGTTAATATAGGGAAAATTATCTAAACAGTCGTTTAATACATCTGCTATTGACACCGAATGCACAGGCATGGCAAGAACGCTTAAATCTTCATGGGGAATTGTTTCTCCGAATTCGGTAAGTACAACAATTTTATTGGCATTTCCAATTTCCATTATTATATTTCTATTTTCTTTGTACAAAAAAAACGAAACAAAAAGAAAGTCGTATGCCTGTTTCTTTAGTTTTTCCAGCAATTCAGAATCACTTTCGGCCACAATACAGTTTACGCCAAGATTGCCAATACTTTGCATTATGGAATTTGTATATGCCTGCCTTCGTTCAAAAAGAAGCACATTTTTTTCTTCCGGATTTTTTACAGCAGCCAGTTTTTCCTGCTTGTAGAATTTTTGCGGTATTTTTATGGTAAAGATACTGCCTTGACCATATTTTGAACTAACATTGATTTCTCCGCCCATTGCATTAACAATGCTTTGCGTAATTGCAAGCCCCAGCCCTACCCCTTCAATGCCTTTATTTTTTTCCAAATCAACCTGGGTAAAATCGTTAAACAGCTTGCCTATATCTTCTTCCTTTATGCCTCTGCCGCTGTCCTTAACCTCCATGACAAGGGTGATATTGTTTTCTTCAATACATTCTCCATATATGGTTAATGAAACAAAGCCTTTTTCTGTGTACTTAACTGCATTTGCAAGTATGTTAATCAACGCCTGGCGGATTCTTGTTTCGTCTCCAAACAGTATACCTGGTATGCTGCTGTCTATATTTACCACAAAGCGTATCTGTGAATCGAGCACCTTCATTCTAATAATGCTGACTACATCGTTAATTAGCGATGATACCGAATAATCGCAAGGTACAATTTCCAGTTTACCTCTCTCGATCTTTGAAAAATCCAATATGTCATTAATAATTGTTAATAGGTTTGTACCTGCATTTTTAACCGATGAAATATGGTCCTTAATAATACCGGGGTTATTTTCTCGCAGGGCAAGTTCTGCCATGCCAATAATGGCATTCATGGGCGTTCGTATTTCATGGCTCATTTTGGCAAGAAAATTGCTTTTTGCACGATTGCTCTGTTCTGCCTGTTCTTTTGCTTCAATTAATTCTGTTATATCAACTGAATGCTGCAGATGTACAATTCTTCCGTCCGGCCAGCGTATATATTGATCTGTATTTCGGTAGATACGGTTCGAAGATAAATTTTTCTGTTCCCATTCAATAATTTTATCCGGTTCTTTTTCAAGCTGGAAACAGGGACAAAATTCACATCGTTCATCCTTGTTTTTTTTCAAAACTTTATAACATATCTGCCCTGTAACATCATGAGTAATGCCGAAATGATCCTTCATATTATCATTCATAAAAAGGATTTCGCATGTATCGGAAGTGGTAACATAGATCATCGAATTAATGCTGTTTAGTATATTCTCCAGATTTTTATGATAATCAATAATTGACTGTATCATGCGCTTATGTTCACGCAAATCCCGTGTATAACCGGCAATGACAAAATCCTCACCGTACTTTAGCTTTACAAAAGCAGCTTCTGCAGGCATGGATGTGCCGTCAAGTAATTTATAAGTCCATTCAAAAATACAACTGCCTTCTTCAATTGCTTTGTTAAGGTAATATTTAGCTTTTTCTTCCGAGCGCTGTCCGTCCGGCTGGTACTCTGGATACAGTTCCGGATATCGGTCCAGATATTCCTGCTTGTCCTTAAAACCAAAAAGCCGTATAGCTTCCTCGTTACAGTCAATCTTTTTTAGGCTGCTGTCAAATAACTGGCAGCAGATTGGAAGTGAATCGAGCATAATCCTAAGGCGCTTGTTGGACGCTTCTACTTCATTAATCATTGCATCAAGAGTACTGGAGTAATCCTCTATGGCAGCCTGGACAGTGGTATAAAGAAGCTGGTTAGAAATACGTTTTTGCAAAAGGGGGCCGGAAAAAGGCTTTGTTATATAATCTACTGCACCCAAAGAAAAACCTTTTTTCTCGCTTTCTTCATCGTTTTTTGATGTAAGGAACATTACAGGAATATCTTTATAACGGGGATCGGATTTTAATTTTTTAATAACATCAAAACCATTCATTTCGGGCATTTCAACATCCAAAAGGATAAGGTCGGGTATATCTTTTTCCAGATTCTCAAAAAATGTAATTGGCGACTGAACGGTATAGACTCTGTAATACTCCTGAAGAAGGTTTTTTCCCTGATTCAATGTTCCGATATTATCATCTACCAATACTATTTTATGCCGGGTATTATCCACGATCCAGCTCCTTATTGCCTATCCATGCAAGAACAATGGCATCTAGCTGCATAATATTGATTGGTTTGGAAATAAAACCCTGAAAACCATGACCATAAAACATTTCTTCTGTTCCCGCAACTGCATTTGCTGTCAATGCTATAATAGGAATTTTCTGCGAATATTCTGTGCCAAGGCTGCGAATGACTTTTGCTGTTTCTATACCATCCATTTCGGGCATCATATGATCCATGAAGATAGCATTATAAACAGTTTTTTCCTGTTTTATCAAATCGACAGCCTCCTGGCCGCTTAATACACAATCTACCTTCATTTTATACTTTCTCAATAAACCCGAAGCAACATCCAAATTAGCCTGCATGTCGTCTACCACCAGTACTTTGGCGAAGCTTAAATCGGCCCGTACAAACTTTTTTTTGGCAGAAATTGTATCTTCATTATAGCGGAATTTTTTTAGATTTTCCATAACAATATTTCCTATTGCCGTATTATCATTGCATTTTTGCTGTATGCGGACATGGAAAACCGTACCTTTACCGTATTCGCTGTCGACAGATATTTCTCCGCCCATCATTTCTACAAGCCTCTTTGTAATGGATAAACCAAGTCCCGTACCTTCCGCTTTTTTATTGGATCCGCCTTCCACCTGATAGTAATCTGTAAACAGGTTTTTTAGGTTTTCTTCGCGCATACCAATGCCTGTATCGCGTATGGTAATTATCATCCATACATCATCTTCGGACTGGTGTTCGGTAACTAAACCAAGGCTGACTGTTCCCTTATGAGTATACTTAAAAGCATTGCTTAATAGATTATTAATTATTTGTTTTACCCGCAGTTCGTCTCCGATTAGCGTATTAAACAGATCTTCGTTAATATCCAACTGGAACGAAATGGGCTTTTCCTGGATGCGTATCCTGTTAAGAGTAATAATGTCATTAAGAAGACTTGGCACCTGATATTCTGCCAACGATAATTCCAGCTTTCCGGCTTCTATTTTGGAAATATCCAGGACATCGTTTACAAGCCCAAGCAGGGTTTTTCCTGCTGTACTTATCATTTTTAAATTATCTTTATAATTAGGACCTGGGTTGTTTTCTTCCAGCATTATATCGGTAAGTCCCACAACCACATTTAAGGGAGTGCGCATTTCGTGGCTCATATTCGCCAAAAACCGGCTTTTTGCCTTGTTGCTTTCCTCGGCTATTTCCGCCTTGCGCATCTCCTCAATAAAAGCTTTTTGTTCGCGTAAATCCCTTGTATAACCGGCAACTGCATAAGCGCTGCCATATTCCACCCGGATAAGGATAACACCCGCGGGCATAAGGGTTCCGTCAAGCATCTTGTATGTCCATTCAAAAGTATATTCGCCGTCCGTAAAGGCTTTATCTATGCATTTTTTAGCTTTTTCTACCGAAAGCTGTCCATCCGGCTGATACTCCGGGTACAGTTCCAAATATCGTTTTAAACATTCATCTTTATCCTTAAAACCAAAAAGCTCGACAGCAGCTTCGTTACAGTCTATCATATTCAAATCGCTGTCCCATAAGCGGGCACAAAGCGGTGTTTTATCCAGTAATATCTTTGTGCGTTCATTCGCTCTGCTTATTTCATCCATCATTACTTCAATATTGCTTGAATAATTTTTTACAGCAGATTGAACACGCCTGTATAATACCTGGTTTGATACACGTTTCTGCAAAAGGGGGCCGGAAAAAGGTTTTGTTATATAATCCACAGCACCCAGCTTAAAACCTTCTCTCTCGCTTTCTTCATCGCTTTTTACTGTCAGAAACATTACAGGAATATCTTTGTAACGGGCATCGTTTTTTAATTTTTTTATAACTTCAAATCCATTCATCTCGGGCATTTCAACATCCAAAAGGATAAGGTCTGGTATATCTTTTTCCAAATTTTCAAAGAATGTAACAGGCGACTGAACAGTATAGACTCTATAATATTCCTGAAGAAGGTTTTTTCCCTGATTTAACGTAGATATGTTGTCATCTACCAAAACGATCTTGTAACGTGTGTTATCCATATTTACACATCCTTTAAATTTGTACGCAGCAATTTCAATACACTGTCAATATCAAATGGTTTTGTGATAAAATCCACAGCGCCCAGTTTTAATCCTTCCTTCCTGCTTTCCTCATCACTTTTTGATGTAAGAAAGATTACTGGAATATCCTTGTAACGAAGGTCTGCCTTCAATTTTTTTATAACTTCAAATCCATTCATCTCGGGCATTTCAACATCCAAAAGGATAAGGTCTGGTAAATAATGCTCAAGATTTTCAAAAAGTATAATGGCAGATTGAATGGTATAAACCTTATAATAAGCCTGTAATAGGCTTTTACCCTGGTTTAGTGTGGCCATGTTATCGTCAACCAATATTATTTTATGCCGGGTATTATCCATTATACCCTTCCTTAGTATCACGTAATGACAAGAGCTTGTTGATAATTACCTTATATTTTCCCTGATCAATATTATCGCGCAGCCATACGGCAAGTCCGTCATCCTGGTTATATGTATAATTTTCTATCCCGGCCATCGCTTCGTCTATCCGGTCGATATCAAAACTTTCACAGGCGCTTAGAAGCTCGGCCAATAGTTCCTCGTCAGGTTTATCCTTAAGCGGTTTATTCGTTCTTCCGCTTTTCTGAATTGCCTCCCCAATATCAGTTAATAACTGCATCATGTTATCGATGAATTTTTGATTATTGGTGTTCACATAGTCATAATTTCCCGCTATAGCTGCTTTTTCCAGCGCCTCCGCCTCATCGCCGGCTTTTGTGGCAATTATGCCCCGGCTTGAACCTTTAATACCGTGAACAGTAACAGCATATTGATCCAAAGAATCCCTTGTAACAGCTCTAAGCTCATCAAGAAGAGCACCTGTATTATTTACATAGGATTGCAATACATTAAGATACACTTCTTCGTTATAACCAAAATGTATTATTCCTTTTTCAATATCCAGGCCGGGTATATCATCCAAAAATATCGAACGCTCTTTTCCTCTGTCCGCTCCAATAGTAATTATCTGATCGGGCAATTGGGCCTCTGCTTCCTTGTCCCGTACCCATTGCCGCAGTACTGTATCCAGCCGGCTTAGGTCGATGGGTTTTGAAATAAATGCCTGAAAGCCCTTGCTTAAGAACATTTCTTCATTTCCCACTATGGCGTTGGCAGTAAGGGCAATTATCGGCACTGTTTGGGCATATTCGCTTCCGATATTTTCCCGTATTATTCGTACCGCTTCTATTCCATCCATTTCGGGCATCATATGATCCATAAAAATCGCGTTATATTTGACTTTTTCACTGCGAACGGCATCTATAGCCTGCTGTCCTCCCAATACACAGTCAATCTTCATACCATAAATTCCCATTAGACCCTTGGCTACATCAAGATTGGTGGGATTATCATCCACAATTAATACATGGGCATAGGACATATTAATCCGCGTCATCTGTACATTTTCAAATTTTTGAATGGAGTAATGAAAATTCTTTAAGCTTTCTATCACCGATGGACCAATCAATGCATCATTTACATATTTCTGCTTAATTTTTACCGTAAAAACACTGCCTTTTCCGTATTGGCTTTCCACAGTGATAGATCCCCCCATCATCTCGGCAATTTTTTTGGAAATGGGAAGACCAAGGCCTGTTCCTTCGATTCTGCGATTGGTATTGCTGCTGCCTGCTCCGGTGGTTTTTTCTTCCATTGTTCCATAAAGAGTAAAAAGCTTCTTCATATCTTCCGGCTTAAGGCCTATGCCCGTATCCCGTATCCATGCTGTCATCCAAACGGTATCTTCGTTACCGGATAGCAAGCTGTCACGTTCGCAATGTAAACCCAATTCAACAGTTCCCTCTCTGGTAAATTTAAAAGCATTGGAAAGCAGGTTATTTAATACCTGTTTTATCCTAAGTTCATCGCCATAGAGGTAATTAGGTAAATCCTCTTTGATATTCAAAACAAGTTCGACAGGTTTTTCTCCTATATATAAAGCGCATTGGGTAATTGTATCGTTAATAAGGCTGGGAACATCGTATTCGCGGAGGTTTAATTCAAGCTTGTTTGCTTCGATTTTCGATATATCCAAAATATCATTAATTAAATTCAAGAGAGTCTCACCGGCTCTGTATACTTTTATAAGATTTGCATTGGTCTCGTCATCCAGTTGAACTGTCCTAAGGGTCAATTCAGATAAGCCAAGCACGGCAGTAAGGGGAGTTCTCATTTCATGGCTCATATTGGCAAGAAAATTGCTTTTAAACCTGGAATGTTGTTCTGCAGTCTCTTTTAGTCTGGCTATTTCGTCAAAGGGTTTTTTGATAAAACCGGAAGCGATAATCGCTGCAATAAGGCTAAGAAACAAACTGACGATTCCAACCACGATAAGCCCCTGGTCAATATACCTAAAAGGACTCTCCGTAAGCGGTGCAACAGTGCCAAAAGACCACCCTTCCTCCGAACCGCTTACAGGCCGGTACACGCATATTCGCGGTACATTATTTACGGAATATGTAACCCATTGCGGGCTGGTTTCCAGTCTTTGCCGGATATTGGCGAATATTGTCTTGTTTTCATCATCCATTACCGTCCCGCTGATAGGATCGATCATCCTTTCTACCCATATCGGACGCGGATTGGAAACAACAATTCCTTTAGCATCATCTACAAATATATGGCCTGTTTCCCAAATAGTGAAATCTGAAAGCAAATCTACAAAAAATGTGTAGGGAAGCGTTAGGACTAGTATTGTATTATTTATTTCCGGCAGAGGAACAGATACGCAAAATATAACGAGTCCTTCGTCCAGCATAATGGTATTCGATATGGTGTCTTTTCCCAAAAATGCCTGTTGAACATATTCGTTATCCAATACTTCAATCGGTGCAGGCTTTTCTCCGCTAGAGGCGATATGTTCCCGGCTGCTGCTCCAAACCGCCATACCGGTAAATTCCCTGTGACGGCTCTCAAGGTCTATTAATGCAGTCTGCCATTGTGTTTCTTCCAGCATGGATAACCATAATGCTGCTCCCGAAGCCTTTAACTTTAAAGCCTTAATTTCCGAGCTTATAAAATGATCGGCTATATCGGATATCAGCATTAAATCGGCTTTTTGGGATCTTTCGATACCGCTCCTGATAGTAATAATACCCATTAATACACTAAAAGATATAATAAGCAGCGTAGTAAGAAAAATGATAAGGACTGTCCTGATTCTAATAAACATTAATTCGTCTCCTTATTAACCCTGCCGGTAAAAATAGGCACCTTGTCTGTACTAGATTATAATACCACATTGATATTCAAAACATCACTCCTAAACCGGCCCCTCCAAAAAATCCATAGTTTTTGCTGTTTACCGAATGCCAATAGCCTCCTGTTATAGAAAGAGTAAAATTTGAGGGAAAAAATTTAAATTCCAAAGCCGACATAAAAGGGCCGTCAGTTTTTGTTTCCGGTACATAATCCCATCGAAGAGAAAACCCTGCAGCGATATTTCCATAACAGAATAAAATGCCCCCGCCAATTCCCAGACGGGGAACCATATTGTCCGGGTAACCATCTTCTCCTGCCCAAAGCATATAAGGGCTTAACAGCAGATCAAGGGAATATATGCCATAATCTTTGGTTTCGCCATATAAAAACCGGTACATCACAGGGAGCCGTAAAGCTGCCCCTGTCCCCATGCCAAAAGCAGTATAGGGTCCATACGTAGCCCAGCCATAGGATAGTTCTGCCGCCAAACCTATGGCTTCTTTTAGAGAAAATCCCTGTTCTCTTGAGTTTAGAGGGCGGAAAAAAACCCATTTAAGTGAAATACCAAGCCCCCAGTCTGCATCAGCGGAAAAGTCCGGATTCATATTAAAAGCTGCGGCAGCTTCCAGGTTTTCCACTATTGATAAACGAAGACCCAGGGCAAAGGGCAGGCTTTTGCCTGCTTCAAGCTTAAAAGGCCTGCCTGCCAGAAAACTTCCTTCTATTTGAAAAGAAAAAAGCGGTAATATTTCCGGAGAAGCTGCCAAAAACAACCCGCTTGATGCAGATGTTATGGTATGCGGCCGTAAGACGATCGAAGAATCCACCTGTACAGCAAAAGTTACATTTGCAGCTTCATCTTCATCGTTACCCCATGTACGCAGCCTAATCGTATAGGTTCCATCGCTGACAATTATTCCGCTGTCGTTTCTGCCGTCCCATACAAACTGCTGCTGCCAGGCGGTAAAAGGCTCCAAGGTCCTGGTATAGATAATTATTCCCTGCGAATCCAATAGCTCCACTAACCCGCTGCCAGGCGCATTTACCGTATAGATAATTTCTGTCCTGCCAAGAGCGCCGGAATTGTAGGGGTTAAAGCGCTCTCTGCGCAATACGGCATTGCTTATATCTAATGCTGCCGGTACCAGATGCAATTCGAGTCTTTGATTACTGCCCTCTTCAACTAAAATTCGCCTGTTTATTCGTTCCCAGCCAAAGGCCTCTACCGTAATAGTGCGCCATCCCGCTGCAAGGCTGATTTCCTGCAGATAAACAGGGCCGGTAATATGATGAGTTAAAGGAATGTTTACGCCGTCAGCACTAATAAATACATTAAAGGGAAGCGAAGCCAAAATATCGCTGTCCAGGTATAGTTCCAGCGTTATGTGTCCTTTGGCCTGTTCTAAATCAAGTACTATTTCCAAACGGCTGTCCAGACGGACTATTGCATTAAAATGACGCTCAATATATCCTTCTTTGGAAATTCGTATGGTATATTCGCCGCTACGTATGGAAGAAGCAGTAAATGGAGTGGTTCCCCGTTCTACTCCGTCAATAAATACTGTTGCGCCGGAAGGAACAGTATCTATAAACAGTCCCCTGCCTGTAACTTCCGTATAAGTATCGGCGTGCAAAAAAAGCCCCAGGAAAAAAAATACTATACAAAAAAAACAATACCGAATCATAATCTTTTAAGCTCTCTTAGGATCATAATACCAACAACAAGAAAAGTAAAACAATCTGCCACAGGCATGGCAAAAACCACACCCCATAAACCCCAAATCCGTCCAAAAATAATAAGACAGGGTACAAGAGCGATAACCTGACGTGTCATGGAAAGAAAAATTGCCGTTTTAGGCCGTCCTGTAACAACAAAGAAGTTGGTAGATACAATGGTTAACCCATTTAAGGGCATGGTAAACATTATTATCCTCATGGCCAAAGGAGCAAAAGCAAGAAGTTCGGGGCTTCCATCGGGAGCAAAGAGGCGGACAATACTATGGGGAAATAATAGTGCCAGGGCAAATCCTGTTAGACAGACTGCTGTTGCGGCGCTTATTGCCAATAGGAAGGTTTTACGTACCCTGTCATATTGCTTTGCTCCATAATTATAGCCAAAAATGGGCTGCGCTCCCTGATTAATTCCAAAAACAGGCATAACACACAGCATAACAATGGACATAACTATATTTAGGCCCGAAAGAGCTACATCGCCTCCTCCTTCGCCCAATATACCGCTGCCGTAAGCGCTCATGCTCCAGTTTAATAAAAATTGAACCGAAGCTATTGCAAGCTGGAGCAGGCACTGCGATGAACCAAAAACCATTATATCCAGCAATGTACGGACAGAAAATCGGAAACTGCCAGGCCGAAGATGTATTACCGCTTTTTTGCCCAGATTAAACGAGAGTATCCAGACAGATGCTGCTGCTTGAGAAATAACCGTTGCCCAGGCAGCTCCTTCCACACCCCAGCCAAAGGTAATAATAAACAAAGGGTCGAGTATCATATTAAGGCCGGCGCCGATTAACATGCTAATCATGGTAATGGCAGGAAAACCCTGTGCCCTTGTACAGTGCGACAGTCCAAAGCTAACCATAAAAAATACCTGACCAAGTAAAATGATCCGGTAGTAGCGCCGGGCATAATCCAAAGCTTGACTTCCCGCTTCTGCGCCCATAAAGGACAGTATTTGATCCAGAAAAATCAGCTTGATTGTCATAATAAGCAATGCAGAAATGACAAGGAGAAAAAAACAATGGTTTAGGGCATTTTCTGCATCTTCTTTGCGGTTCTGACCCAGGCGCATGGAAATAAGGTTTGCCGCACCTACTCCAAAAAGCATGGAAAAAGCCATAGTTATGGTCATAAGGGGCATTGCCAAAGAAAGACCGCCCAGAGCTATTTCATCAACCCCGCGGCCTACCCAAATACGATCTACCACATTGTACAGGGCATTAACAAGCATTCCTGTAATAGCGGGGACGGAAAACCGAAGCAATAGCCTGCCCACCGGTTCAATACCAAGCCTGCTTGCAGCATTAAGCGGAATTGCCACCAATCACTTTCCTGTCGGCTTGATAAGGGAAATTAACATATTCCAGCAGCGAAACCAGGTCTCCCCGTCTATTCGAAGCGGAGTTAAATTTAAGGATGTTGCGCTGTGTGATACATGGGCCAATAAGTTTATAAATGCTTCAATATCAATGGGTTCGATTCTTCCCAGCTCGATCATACGAGACAATAACAATCTAGGCATGGGTTTAACTCTTTCCATAACCAGGGTATTAATTATATCCAGCTTTTCGGGATTGATCATAGCTTCGCGGGTGGCGATAACATAGATCCTGTTTATCGTTTCCTGTAATTCCGGTTTCCAGTCAAAGAGCATTTTCTGCAGAACAATATCCGGCGCTTCGGTCTCTGCCAAACGGAGTAATTCATGAACATCCGGTACTGCGGTATTCCATTGTTCATCGTAAAATTCATATATTGCATCAAGTATTGCTTTTTTGGATTCAAAGTGATTATAAATCGACGATGCTCTAATACCAACTGCCTCTGATATATCCCGTACAGAAACTTCCTTAAAGCCTTTTTGAGAGAAAAGCTTTATCGATTCGAATAAAATTTTTTCTTTTGTAGATTCATTTGCTGTTTCGCCTTCCGGGCGTTCATATTCACTGTCCACTATTTTTCCCTTCGCTTCCAGATTCAATTATTATTGTTTCTTTGATTTTTGATTCTTTGCGTAATTGCAGCATTAAAATACCGGCCAGCGCCAGAACTGCTGCTGTACAAAAGATATATAATATCCTTATCCCCATTAGTGTTTCGTTTGTCTGAACAGCAGCCTGCGGCGAGTAATGTACAAAAGCCAATACAACCCCAATAACTGCACTGCTTATGCCCACACCGATGGTTGAACTAAGATTCATTGCCGCTGCCAGGATTTCGCTCATACTAATATGTTTCATTTCCCGTATTTCATCGGAAAAAGAAGCCATGAGTGTAAAAATCATATTGGAAGCAATTGCTGTTAACATACCGTAAAGCACTACACAGACCAATAGAGCGTAAGACCTGTTTCCCGCTGCCAGCATAAGGAGGCTGCAGCAGGTTCCGCTAAAAAGTCCAAAAACAATTAATGTTTCTTTCTTTGCAAAATGCAGCAGTTTTGGTATTATTGGCTGCATGGCAAGGGGAGAAAAAAGACCGGCCGATATGATTACAGGAAATAAATCCAGCCGTCCCATTATATGAACCATATAGTAATATGTTGTCAAATTCTTAAAAGCATCGGCCATAAAATACAGACAGAATCCGCTTAAAAACAATATAAGCCGCCTGTTTTTTCCTATAACGGCAAAAATCTCTTTTATCGAAGCAATAGTACCTGGCTCGCTGTAATGCTTTTCCTTTACCCGGAAATAGGCATTATATAAAAGCGGTATGATTATAATCGCAAACAGTGTCAATGTCAGCGCAAAGCCCCTATTTCTATCGCCGGCGCCAAGAAAATCGGAAATTGGCAGCATAAAGGTACCAACAACAATAAAAGCGCAAATTGAACAACTGTTGGATATGGCCATAAACTTTGACCTGCTCTGGTCCTGCCGGGCAAGGTACGGCAGCATGGCAGTAGCAGCCACATTTAAAGCCGAGTAAAAAAATTCGCAGATTAACAGTATACAAATAATGTAAATAAAACGAAGGGAAATGCTGATAAGCGGAGCAAAGCCCAGCGCTGCCAAACTTAATGCAAAGGGCAATGCACACCATTTAAAATAGGGACGGTATTTTCCGTCCTTAAAAGATTTACGGTTTATATAAATTCCTATTACCTGGTTATCCGCTGCATCAAACAAACGGTAAAAAACCATAAACACTGCTGTCAGCGCCGGAGAAATAAGCGCTACATCGGTAAAAAACATCATTAGATAATAGGACGAAAAGGCCAAAAAAATGTATGAGGCAAACTGCGCTCCGCCAAAGGATAGCATTTCAACAGTGTCTGTTTTTTCTGTTTTATTAATTTGCATATTAGTTTCCTAAAGCAATTTTTTACTTTATTCTATTGTACCTGTTTTTTCTTCCATTCGGGAAGCAGCGTTTGCGGTTCTTCGGTAAAAGCGTATAATAAAAGGTCTGCTCCGGCTTCTAAAACTTTATCCAGGATCTCTCTTTCGCTGTCTGTAAAATTATCCAGTACCCAGCGGGCTATTTCGCCGTCCCCGCCTTCAAATGCAGCCTTAACAGGAGGCCCCCCCTCTCCCGGTTCCCTGCCCGGCGGTCTGCCTATCCCAATCCTAAGCCGCCAGAATTCGGCAGTACCAAGAGATTCTTTTATGGAACGAAGGCCGTTATGTCCGCCAAGTCCGCCGGAAAACTTAAGGGAAATAAAACCAAGGGACAGTTCCAATTCATCGTGAACAACAATTATTTTTTCGGGAGGCAGATTATAAAAAGAACAAGCGGCCTTAACAGAATCGCCGGAAAGGTTCATATAGGTTTCGGGAATAAGAAAATTCTGACATGAGCTTTGAGCAAAACAGCCTTTGAATTTTTTTTTCCAGGAAAGATTATCATAAAAAGGAAGTTTTTCGGCAAGGAGTTTTCCGGCATTATGACGGTTACAGGAATATTTTTTGCCGGGATTACCCAAAAATACCGCTAATGAAAGCATTATATTTTTAAATTATCCATATAGTGCTGCAGATTATTTTTAATAAATCTATGGATAATTATTTTATGATCGGGATCCATTCTGGGAACATCAAATAAAAATATCCAGATATGCTCTTTCTCCCGCCTGCCCATGACAATTGCATCGGTAAGGACTAAAGATCCGCGGAGCTTAAGCTGCATTTCCCGTATCTTGCTGTTCACGGGAAGGTCGTCAAATTTATCGAACTTTGCTGCAATACCTGCTGCGCTGATATCCAGAATGGCACCGCGGTAAAAACCGCTTGCCCCTTTTACATTTACCGTTGCATTGTGATCTTCTTCGCAAAAAGCCCTAATAAACTTCCGCTTGCCGCGGGCTTCATTTGCTTCCAGAACACCAAGCACAATTTTGGTGCTTTCCTTAATCCCCAGTTTAAGCTGAATATAACCGCAGGGAATATTCATATCCATAAGGTATTTTTGCATAAGGGCCTGATCGGTATTATAGGAAAATATTCCAAGCTGGGACGATTTTGTACCCGGATCATCCTGTACACCCCGTATATAGGCCTCCCATTCTTTTTCGCTCATACCTTCATCAATGTTTATAAACATGATTGAATCGGGAAATTTTGCCAATAATTTTAATGCCCGTTTATGATCATGAAGTATATATGCCTCAAAACCGGCGCTTATCAGGAGATCCAGCATTTCATTCTTGATAACGCTGTGCGGATGCAGAATAAATACTTTTTTCCCTAAAAGATTCTGTTCCATAGCTCTATTCTAGCATAAAATGGTATTTTTTCAATACAATATTATCATGGATCAACCATACAAATGCGGAGAAACATTTAGCCGGCTTTTCGGCATTATAATGCAGCTTAGAAGCGAAAACGGCTGCTCCTGGGACAGGGAACAAAGCCCCCGGACCCTAAGGAGCGGCCTAATAGAAGAATGTTATGAGTGTATAGAAGCCATAGATCAAAACAATCCTGCCAATATACGGGAAGAACTGGGTGATATTTTTCTTTTGGCAGCCATGATTTCGTATATGTACCAGCAAGAGGGATTATTTTCCAT
>Ga0099364_10002223_pt1 | contig 31051 bp, 40 predicted proteins | sample TergutTh196P3_FD_73070 | JGI IMG/M metagenome (GOLD analysis project Ga0099364, IMG submission 73070) | Microcerotermes parvus P3 segment gut microbial communities from Pointe-Noire, Republic of the Congo - Th196 P3 | ecosystem: Host-associated > Arthropoda: Insects > Digestive system > Gut ... | reverse complement strand
AATGAGCCGTGAGGCGGGGGACAGGGTGAGGGAGTTTATCGACGATATGCCGGCGGTCATGACATCGGCGGACCTTGTTATCTGCCGCGCGGGCGCGTCAACGCTCGCGGAGCTGTGCGCGGCGGCAAAGCCCGCGATACTGATCCCGTCGCCGAATGTCACGAATAACCATCAGGACGCGAACGCGCGTGTGCTGGAGAGCGCGGGCGCGGCGGTGAGAATCCCCGAATCGGAATGCGGCGCCGAAGCTCTGCATAAGCGCGTATGCGAGCTTTTGGGCGATCCGGAAAAACGGGCGCGTATGTCCAAAGCCGCCGAAGGCCTTGCGGTGCTTGACTCCGCCGAACGGATTTACCGGATAATAATGGAGTTTTAACATTTTCCGCTCAGCCGGCATAGTATAACCCGAAGTGTTAACACGGAGGTACTGCCTATGCCGGTCCTTAACATTACGGGTGGCCCCGTCAGCGGGACGATCCGCGCCCACGGGGCAAAAAACAGCATACTGCCGATACTGGCGGCGACGCTGCTGAACAGGGATGTCAGCGTGATAACGAACTGCCCGGACCTTGCCGACGTGCGCTCGTCGCTTAAAATTCTGCGGCATTTGGGCTGTAAGGCCGAATACGCGGACGGCACGGTCACGGTCGATTCCTCCGGCGTGACGCGCGCCGACATTCCCGAGGCGCTGATGCGCGAGATGCGCTCGTCGGTTATCTTCCTCGGCGCCGTGCTGGCGCGGACGGGACGCGCCGATATGAGCCGCCCGGGCGGCTGCGAGCTGGGCACGCGCCCGATTGACCTGCATCTCGCCGCGCTGAAGAGCATGGGCGCCGAGCTGAGCGAGAACGGGAGCGATATCAGCTGCAGGGCGTCGCGCCTGACCGGAACGGAGATTATACTCTCGTTTCCCAGCGTCGGCGCGACGGAGAATATCATGATCGCGGCCTGCGCCGCCGACGGCGTCACCACGGTCAAGAACGCCGCGCGCGAGCCGGAGATAGAGGACCTTCAGGCGTATCTGCGCGCGATGGGCGCCGACGTAACCGGCGGCGGCACCTCGACCGTCTGCATAAACGGCTGTATGGATAAGCTGCGCGGCGCGGAACACCGCGTTATGCCCGACAGGATCGAGACGGCCACATACCTCTGCGCGGCAGCCATGGCCGGCGGGCGGGTAACCGTTGAGGACGCCGTGCCCGAACACAATTCCGCCGTACTCTCGGCGCTGAGCGAGGCCGGATGCGAAATATCCGCAAGACGCGGCGCGATAAGCCTGAAGCGGTATAAGCCGCTGCGGCCCGTGCGGCCCGTGCGCACGATGCCGTATCCGGGATTTCCCACCGACGCGCAGTCGCCGCTGATGTCGGTATGCACACGCGCCGGCGGCGTGACGGTTTTCACCGAGAATATCTTCGAGAGCCGGTTCCGGCATGTCGGCGAACTGGCCCGCATGGGCGCCGATATACGTATCGAGGGGCGCGTGGCGGTGGTGTTCGGTGTGAATAAGCTGTACGGCGCGCGCGTTAAATGCGAGGATCTGCGCGGCGGGGCGGCGCTGGTGGTGGCGGCGCTGGGCACCGAGGGCGTTACGACAATCTCGCATCTGACGCATATAGACAGAGGCTATGCAAACCTGACCGAGAACCTGACCGCGCTGGGCGTAAATATAACAAGAACCCCATAGGGGCGCCGCAAGCGGGCGATTGATACCCCCTCCAAGGAGGACTTACAAATGAGGCAGAAGCAATACCGGCAGCCGCCGAGAAGACGTCACCGCAGACCGCGCCGCAGACGCGCGCGCGGGCCCGCGGGCATCTTTCTGTCCGCGATTATAATGCTGGTCGTCTTTTTCGGCGCGAGCCTGTTCTTCAGGGTGCGCAGCATAGAGGTGAACGGCGCCGTCAAGTGCGACCCGCTGGAGATTCTGTCGCTGTCCGGCGTTTCCGACGGCGATTTTCTCTTTTATATTAACCGGAGGGCGGCAAGGCGCGCGATACTCTCCGATCAGGCATACGCCGAAACGGTGAGCGTGAGGGTGAGGTTTCCGCAGACCGTGAGCATCGAGCTGACGGAGTGTACGGCGCTGGCCCAGCTGAGAAGCGGAAGCGAATACTGGGTAATCGACAGGCGCGGCAAGCTGCTTGAGGTGACAAGGGACAGGCCCGCGCTGCCGGAGATAACCGGGCTTAATCTGCTTGTGCCGCTGACCGGCACGGGCATGGAGGTCGGCGCGGGCAACGAGTATAAGGTGGCGCCGCTTTTGGAGCTGCTGGATTTGCTTGACGGCCGGGGCATAACGGCGGACACCATAGAGTATGACACCGTGCGCGGCATCAGCTTTACATATCTCGGCAGATTCAATGTCGTCGTGGGGCTGCCCGAGTATCTCGGGCATAAGCTTGACCGCCTGGAGCACTATGTGAATGAGGAGCTGGAGCCGAACGCGGCGGGCACCATCTATCTGCCCGAGGAGGGCGGCCGCGTGGGGCGCTTTGTGCCGAGATAGGGGATTTCCAAAATTTTTTAATTAAAGACTTGACTAAACCGTAAAAAAGAGTTAGTATGTAGTGTGTAAAGTAGCGTAGGTTTAGATTGCCGGGCGGGAAAGTGAAAATACTTTACATATAAACCTTACGAAAGATCAGGAGGGTACGGTATGCCATTTGAGATGGACAACAGCGTGGATTCTGTTGTCAGTATAAAGGTAATCGGCGTGGGCGGCGCGGGCAACAACGTAGTCAGCCGTATGATGGACGGCGGCGTGCGGGGCGTGGATTTTGTCGCTATCAACACGGACGTCGTGGCGCTGAACAATTCCAACGCCACCGAAAAAATTGTTATCGGAGAGAAAATGACGGGCGGCAAGGGCGCCGGCTCCGACCCCGAGATAGGGCGCAAGTCCGCCGAGGAGAGCCGCCAGAAGATAGCCAAGTTTTTAGAGGGCACCGACATGGTGTTTATCACCGCCGGCATGGGCGGCGGCACCGGTACGGGCGCCGCGCCGATTGTCGCGGATATAGCCCGCGAGATGAGCATACTCACCGTCGGCGTTGTTACGAAGCCGTTTGGCTTTGAGGGCAAGCGCCGCATGGAGGCCGCCGAGCGCGGCATTGAGGAGATGCGCGCGCGCGTCGATTCGCTGGTGGTTATTCCCAACGAGCGCCTGAAGCATGTCACCGATCAGAAGATAACGTTCCTAAACGCGTTTGAGATCGCCGACGACGTGCTTAAACAGGCAGTGCAGAGCATATCCGACCTCATTCAGGTGCCCGGGCTTATTAACCTCGACTTCGCCGACGTCAGCACGGTCATGCGCGACGCCGGATACGCCCACATGGGCGTCGGGCGCGCCGCCGGCAAGGGCAAGAGCGAGGCCGCGGCTAAAAACGCCGTTCAGAGCCCGCTGCTTGAGACCTCGATCAACGGCGCGAAGGGCGTTATAATAAATGTCACCGGCAACATCGACCTCGGGCTGGACGACGTGGAGTTCGCGTGTACGCTTGTGCAGCAGGCGGCGCACCGCGACGCGCTGATTATCTTCGGCGCGGCGTTCGACCCGTCGCTTGACGACGAGATCCGCGTCACCGTCATCGCCACGGGCTTTGACGAGGGGCAGCAGTACAGCAAGCTCGACGAGGCGCTGGGGCTGTTCTCGAAGCCCGCCGCGAACGTCGCGGTCGGCGGTCAGGCCGTCGCCGCGCCCGCGGCCGAGGAGCCGAAATCCGCGCCTGAGCCCGCGCCGGAGCCGGTCGAGGAAGAGGATCCGTTTGAGTCGATATTCAGGATATTCAATAAGAAGTAGGCGGAGAAAATTTAAGAGATTGACAAGGCCGGGGATTTATCCCCGACCTTATTTTTTTTCTTCCGCCATTTTCTCGATATATTCAACCAACAAATGCGGCGGCATGTCAAAAGCGTTCGCAAGGCGCCAGATAGTTTCAAAGTTCGGCTGCTTTGTCCCGACCTCTATCATGGCCAAATGGCTTCGCGCAATGCCTGTCAGCCCGCTGAATACTTCCTGTGACAGTCTTCGTTCTTTCCTTAATCGTCGCACGGTTTTCCCCGCGGCGAATTTATTAAATTCTATCATCGCAGACACTCTCCTTACTAAAGTTTAGCAAGAAAAAGAAAAAAATAGTCTGCGATAGTAGACAAATTGAAAATAGTATGTTATAATTGACGAAATTTTAGAAATGGAGTGATGGCCAGTGAAAAAAGGTATTCTGCTCCCTCTCGCAGTAATCATTATATTGGTGATGGTTGGCTGCGGAGAGGGAGTGACGGCACAGACGCCGACCACGGTGTCGGCAGCAACACCGGAGGCTGCGGCAGAAGAAAAATCGCAGCCTGCCGAAACGGCAAGCCCAAAACCCGCCCCGAATGAGTTGACGTTTGGCTCTACGTTTGAATTTGACAGCATGGAAATAACTTTCGGTTCAACTGTTGAATGGAGTGTTATTGACAATGAATGGAGCGAATATCACGGTGAAGATGTTTTCAGCATACCTATTACCGTTAAAAACATCGGTGACGAAACAAACTCGCTCAGCTTTATTCAGTATAAACAGTTCGGTTCAAAGGGATTATCACTAAGCAATATTTCGCATTATGTTGATAACGGTATTGATGAAGCCGGACAAATGCGCCCGGGCGCGACTCAAAACGCTGTAATGGCATTTCTTTATGACGGCGACGGAGATTACTACGTTGAGTTCGGAATTTTCTCAAAGGAACATGAGGTAAAATTCACAATAATAAAATAATAGGAGGAAATAACATGAAAATCATAGGAATTATTTTGCTGGTCGTGGGAGCGATTGGACTGCTGCTCGGCGGTATGATGTTCGGCGACATAGGTATTGCGGCATGGATTGGCGCTATTACCGCAATATTGAGCGGTGTCGGTTTTCTTTCCGTTAATAAAAAGTTATAGCGGCTTATAAAAATAAACAAAAAAACAAGGCAGGGGATTTATCCTCTGCCTTGTTTTATACCACGTTGTTCAGCGTAGGCTGAGCCGAACACCGCGAAAAACAGTACGGCGGAGCATATCTGCCGCAGCGTTTCCGACAGCGCGAAGAACTCGTATGTATCGCCGCCAAGCGGCAGCGCCTTGTACAGAAACAGCGCCGAGCTGAACATCAGCGCGTTGGCTACCATAAACCCGCCGCGCAATATGTACCGGGCGTCCGGCGACATCTTAATCCTCATGGTTTTTTCACCTCAAGCTGAGGATAACATAAAGTGCCCGGGCTTTCAATGTCAAATTATTGCCAGAATTACATAAAACATATAACAGAATGAAATATTCGGCAAATTTCGACGCGCCGCCGGCCCGTATGCCGCGAATATAATACGCCGCGTTATCATTTGTCGAATAATGTAAGATTTTTTTGCTTTGATTTCCGCCCCTTTTGTGGTTTGATAATGTTGAAATCATTAAGGAGGGGCGCGTAATGGAGAGGAAGCACACAAGGCTGATACCGTCCGGCTCCGCCGAGGTTAACGGCGCGGCCGTCAATTATTCCGTCGTCGTCAGGGATATTTTTAACTGCGAGGGCGACGCCGTCGGCGAGATATACGGCGCGCGCGTCGCGGGCCCGGACGGCTTCGCCGAGGCGCTTGACCTCACCACCCGCGCGGACGGGATCTTCGCGTTTATAGAAAAGCTGCGCGCCTGTACCGTGACGCCGGTCACGCTGCGCGACGTCGTTTGCGACGCACTGCCGCTGTAAGGCGCGATGCCGTCATCACGCCCCGCAGCGGCAGGGTATTATTGCGCGTTTAATTGCTGACAGTGTATCCGCCGCGGATGAACACCGTCACGTCGGAGGTGGCCTTGAAGCCCCTGCCGGCGATGGTGCAGAGGTAGAGCCGGTTCTTCTCCAGCGCTCTGCCGTTGGCCAGCTCGCCGGCCGTCGTCAGGTCGATGAGCCCGGGCGTGCCGCCGGCTACGCATGTCGCGCTGCCGATTCTCAATACGACCTCGGCGCCGATCTCGAGCGTTACCGTGCCGCCGTTCTTGACGTCAACCCGCTGCATACCTCCGGCCTCGCCGCCGCCTACGGATGAAAGCGGCATCTGCTCTATAACGGCCGCGACAACGGCGCTGATGAAGCCGGCGTCGTCAACAAGCCGTGACGCGTCGACGGAGCCGCCGCCGCCGCCGACCTGCGACGCCATGTCGTTAATACGCCGGTTCATATCGGCGGCGTATTCGTCGGCGCGCAGCCTGACGATCTCGTCTATCTTCTGCATGATGGCGGGCTGGAACTCTTCGGTTATGTAGCTCAGCGACACCGCGGGGTCGGCCTGTGAGCCGGTGTCCGACGCGAACGCGACAAATCCGGCCAGCAGCAGAGCGACCAGTAAAAACGCGGTTACGCCTACCGCCCATTTCCTCTTGTCCATAACTAGAACCTCCATAATAATATGATGAAAATATTGTGATTACTATGTAAGGACGCGTGCCGCGCGTCCGTTAAGGGGGTTGCTCCCCGCAAGCGGGATGTACGCTTAAAGGCCGAAGCTGACCGTTAACGCCGAATCGACCTGATGCATCAGATCGTCGTCGAGCCGCCCCATACGCTCTTTAAGGCGGCGCTTGTCCAGTGTGCGCACCTGCTCGAGCAGCACGACCGAGTCGCGCGACAGCCCGTAGGTCCGGGCGTTCAGCTCAATATGCGTCGGTAAACGCGCCTTATTGATTTGTGATGTAATGGCGGCCGCTATGACCGTGGGGCTGTGCTTATTGCCGACGTTGTTCTGAACTATCAGCACCGGGCGTATGCCGCCCTGCTCGCTGCCCACAACGGGGCTGAGATCCGCGTAATAGATGTCGCCGCGTCTGACGGCGCTCTCCTTGGGCATTTGCGAAATGTTATAGATCGGATTATAGGATTCCTCCACGGGTATCACCTCGTGGTTATGTTACCCCAAGGCGGCGTGTTTTAATCACGGCGGTATTTATTTATCTGAAAGATAAATCCTCGGAACCCTTCCTCCGACGGCGCACAGCAGCTCGTATGAGATGGTGCCAGCAAGCTCCGCCGCTCTCACGGCGCTGAGCGTTTCCGAGCCGAACAGGGTTACGGTATCGCCCGCCTTCGCGTTTGGTATCGCCGAAACGTCCGCCATGAACATGTCCATACATACGCGGCCTATAACGGGCGCAAGCGCGCCGTTACAGTCAACAAGCCCTCTGTTTGACAGGCTTCGCGGATACCCGTCGGCGTAGCCCGCGCCGACCACGGCGATTTTCATATCGCTCTTGGCCGTGAACGCGCGCCCGTAGCCGACTGCCTGTCCCGCGCCGATACGTGAAATTTGCGCTATTCTCGCGCAAACGCGCATAACGGGTTTATACGAGGGATCGCCCTCGGCGCCGTACATAACGATGCCGGTGCGCGCCATATCAAACAGGCTCTCTTTGCAGTATAACATACCCTGGCTGTTTGCGCAATGGGTTATTTGAAAATTTATGTCAACCAATTTGAGTATGTTTTTGAACGCCGCGATCTGCTCTCCGGTAAACCCGGGCTTGTCCGCCTCGGCGAGATGGGTGAAAATCCCCTCGGGTATGAAATGCCTGAGCCGCGCGATTTCGGAGACCTCGCGCGCGGTCGTGACGCCCAGCCTGTTCATGCCGGAATTTACTTTTATATGCACGCGTAAATTTTTGGTCAGATGGCCGGACAGCGCTTTCGCGTACTCCAAGTCGAACACTGCCTGCGCTATGCCGTTATCGGCCAGCATATCGGCGTGCTCGGCGGGCGTACAGCCCATTATCAATATGGGGAGTTTTATGCCGTTCTGCCTCAGCTCCAGCGCCTCGGACAGACACGCGACGGCCAGCCAGTCGGCGCCGCAGCGCCCGAGCCGCTGCGCGGCTTTGACCGCGCCGTGGCCGTAGGCGTTCGCCTTGACCACCGCCATGTGCATAGCGCCGCCGATCGCGCTTTTTATCCTGCGCGCGTTATATTCGAGGGCGGAGAGGTCGATCTCCGCCCATACGCGCCCGTCAAGAGAGTTCAGTGAACTCACAGCTGATGACCAACCTCCCGTCAACCAGTGTTTCGGCGTACACAGGCGCCAGCGTTTCCATCTCGAACCACGCCTGCTGCTCGACCACCGCGCCGTCTATCGTCTGCGAATATGTCAGGCGGTAGCATCTTATGCCCTTGCGCCGCTCGGTGCCGGCGTCCGTCATATAGCCGCCCGACCAGGTGGCGAGCATTGTCGGCACCGCGTCGATTGGCGTCAGCGCCGTGCCCGCCAGTTTGCCGGTTTCCAGTATCAGCCCGTCGTATTCCAGCGTGCCGCCGCCTTCGCCGACGGTCGCCTTTATGCCCGCAATTTCGTCGGGCTTCTCGATGGTTATGACGCCGGTGTCCTGCGCGTGCTCATAGATTATCGAGTAAACGCCGGCGCGGTCGCCGAAATCCGCCGTTATGTTGGCCGCCAGCTTTACAGGCGACCTGTATTTCTCGCGCACCAGCTCCGCGCCGCCCTCGGCCGCGCCGGAGCCGCACGCCGCCAGCAGCAGGCATAATATGATGATAAGGTATGTTGATTTTTTCATAAAACCCCTCCCTGTCCAATTATATAACGGACAAGGGAATTATAGAAGCGCCCATAACACTTATTTATAAGCCGTAATCACAACGGTATTTTCTTTGCGCCACATCTCCTTAACGCTTGCAAAGCCCGCGTCAAAAAGCATTTTTATTTGGTTGGCTACCGTGCATGGCGTATCGTAATGATATTCCCTGTTGTCGGTTATACCCTGTTCAGCCTTCAAACGTTTATATTCTGAGAAATAAAAATCCTCCATTGCCTGGGCGTTCTCATATTTATGCAGCATATAGTCACACTCGATATATACGCCGTTTGGCTTGATGCAGTTATATATTTTACGGTATAGACCGGTCTTTGTCCTGTGGTCGTAATGATGTAATGTCATTACCGACAGAGCGGCGTCATAAAGGCTAACCCCGAAATCATAATCAAGATAACTTTCACAATATATATTTATTTTTTTATCGGGATAACTTTTTATAAGCAGTTGCAGCATTTTCTCCGCGATGTCCAGCCCTGTTACCTCAACGTTGGGGAAGCGCCTGAAAATCGCTTCAAGCTCCAAACCGGTGCCTATCCCAAAATCAATAACGGTTTCCGTGTGTTCGGGCAGAAATGAGGCGATTATTTGTTTGGATTCAATTCCGCCGACATGCTCAAGGTGTACCGCGTTATATTTTTCGGCGCGGCTGTTAAAAAACGCGCCCATTTCTTCCAGCATTTCCGTCATAATAAACTCCCGAAAAATATTTATGCCGTCACGGTGAAACGGCGCGGTCATACGCGGGCGTTTTTACAGCCGCGGCTGCCGCGATGCCGTTTGTGTGCGTTATCGACACCTCGAAGCCCTCCGGCCTCAGCACGACGGGCCTGCCCTCCGGCGTGTGCCCGATCTCAATGAGCTTCAGCGCGGCGCAGATATTGACGCCCATCGCCTTGGCCAGCGCCTCCTTCGCACAAAAAAGCCCGGCCGCGCTCCTCAGCCCGCGGCCGGAGAGATAGTCAAGCTCGCGCTCCGTGAACACACGCTCGCGGAAACGCCTGCTGCGCATGGGGCGTTCCATGCGGGAAATTTCCAGCAGGTCAATGCCGATCACTGTTTTACGGCGCGCGGGTTGTATGTTCTGAACGCCTCGAGCATTCTGGCGTTGGGCTCGAAATACAGCAGGAGTCTGCCGCCCTCTTTTGACGGGCCGACGGCGAAAAACCGAGGGGCGCCGGCGCCTGACGACGCGTCGATCCGCTGCTTGAACTCCGCCCGCTCATACTCCGAAAAGTATTGCGGCCTGTCCGGCGCGAGGATCTCGAAGGAGCGTGAGTGTATCGTCAGCAGCCGCTTGCGCTTGCGCCGGCCGACGATACGGTCTATGTCCAGCTCGCCGTTTGTGACGATATACTCAAACTCCATGTCAAGGTTTCTGATCAGCCTGAACACCAGCCATATCCCGCCGATGACCGCCGCCGGCAGCAGCATGATCAAAATATCGACCATTAGAGTTACCGCAATGAGAATGACCAGCGCGAAGATATACGCCATGCCCTTCAGCCGCGCGGAACCGGTTTTTTTCTTAGCAACCAGATGCTCTATGAATACGTCAGCCATAACGAACCTCCGAATACAACAATGATTTTAGAGTATTGTACCACATCGGAGGCGGCAGTTCAAGCATAAAGTTTCAGATTTCAAATATGCGGGGGGGGGTATCCATGTAGGGGCGACCGGGGGCGGTCGCCCGCCGTCGTACCGACTGCGCCGTCGCGGCGTTGCAGGGGTGGCCATTGCGCGTCCGTTCGTAGGGCGCGGCGTGGAATATACACGGCGCGTCAGGGATGCCGCGCCGTACAACAATCACCGTTACCCCGTAAAAAACGACGGGCGACCGGGGACGGTCGCCCCTACAGGGTGCGGGGCACGGATTTGTAGGGGCGCGCATTGCGCGTCCGTTCGTAGGGCGCGATGTCCTCATCGCGCCGTCCCCGTAACCGTCAAACCACCACACCCCGCAAAAAACGACGGGCGACCGGGGACGGTCGCCCCTACGGGGTGCGGGGGTGGGCGGCGCGCCCTAACGGTCGTTGACCGTTACGCTGCCGGAGGTGGCGCTTGTGCTGACGTAATGCCTCAGGTCCCTCGGCACGTCGGCCCTGATGCTGCCGGACGAGGCCCTCAGCTCGACATTGCCGGTCGGGTTGAGCAGCAGTATCCTGATGCCGCCGGAGGTACACCTCACATTGCCCTGGCCGTTAAGCTCGTCGATTTTTATGCCGCCGGAGCTGCTTTCGATATTGAATCTGCCCGCGTTGATAAGCCGAGCCGACGCGCCGCCCGACGATGTTTTCATGTAAACCTCGTCAGCCGTGACCGCGCCCCTTACGGTGATGCCGCCGGAGCTGCACGATATATCGGCCGACTTCGCCGTGATGCCCTCGGTCTTTATGCCGCCGGAGCTGCTTTTTATATAGACCGTGCCGGAGGCGGTGATGTTGTCCGCGAGATTAACGCCGCCGGAGGTCACTTCAACGGAGATGTTCGCGCCCTTCAGCTCCTTTGACGCTGTTATGCCGCCCGAGCTGTATTTCATGCTGATGTTGCCCCACTCGAAGCCGTCGCGCAGCTTCAGGCCGCCGGATGTGCCGCGCATATCCACGTCGCCGAGCCAGCTTCTCGGTATATCTACCTCGATACGCTCGTCGCTGAAGATGTTGAACACGAATATCCTGATCCGGCGCCGCTTTGCGTCAACGGTCAAATGCCCGCGCCCGCCATCTTTGCGCAGGTCGAATATCTCGTCGGGGTCAAGGCTTGAGGAGCTGTACTGGCGCACGGTCATCCGGTCGCCGTCGGTGGCGGATATATACACCGAGCTCATGTCGCTGAGCAGCTCCAGGCTTGTTATGTCGCCCATGGAAATACTGTCCTCTTTGACTAATACGGCGTTGCCGCCGATGTTAAAAGCTTCTATTCTCACGCTGCCGAACCTCCAGTTAGATGTATTGTTGTCTCTGCTGAATATGCTTTTGCCGTTTATGCCCATGACCAGTATGACCGTGAGCGCGGCCGCCATTATAAGCGTGACGGCTATACATATCGCCGCGATGAGTTTTTTCATTCCGCTTCCCTCCAGACGTCGATCAGCCTTATGAGCTGATGTATCAGTATGGCGACAATGAAGATCAGCCATGACCATCTCCAGCTGCCGGTCGACAGGCTGACGGCGAAGTACAGCACCAGCGCCCCGAGCCAGATGGTTGAATTGACGAGGCCCCTGTATCCGCCGTCCGTGCCGCCGCTTAACAGGTATCTTATGATGTTGTGCGCCAGCGCGCCGATGAGCCAGATGAGCCATGTGACATGCCACGCCCATGTGATAATGCTTACCGCCAGATATATGACCAGCACGGCCGTCCAGAGCGTTGACGAAACCGCGCTCTTTAATCTCGCGTCGCGGCTGTTGCCGCTGACCTTCTCTTTGTATTCCTCCACGAATGTATCATCTCCCTTAACATATTTTTTCGGGCCGATTGACTTTGCGAATATCAGCAGCCCCACCGACACGGCTATTGTGCTGATAAACGCCAGCGGTATGATCAGCCATTGCAAAGTGCCGGTGTAAATTCCGGTCAAGAGTATCGGAATCCCGAGTGAACAGATCATCAAGCCGATCGCTACAGATTTTATGGTGCCGCTCTTATGCCGCTTCTCGCTGACCTCGCGCGTGTCATACTGCGGCGTTTCGCCCAGCAGCGAACGGATGTCGCCTATGCCGGAGATAACGCTGTCAAAGGCCTCGGCCTCTCCCTTGCCCTGACTTATCATGTCGTCATACTTCGCGTGAAGGTTCGCAAGCAGCTCCTCCTTGACCTCCGCCGCCTGCCGCGTGTGCGGCGCCCCGAGGAAAAGTTTTTCGACATGCTCCTTAATGCGCTCATTCATTGGTTTGCCCCTCCTCATATTTTATAAGAGTATCAATAAGGTTTTTCGCGTCGCCCCATTCGGCGGTGTTGTCGCGGAGATGTCTCTTCCCCTTGTCCGTGATACGGTAGTACCGCCGCCGCGCTCCGGTGGCCTCGTCGCCCCAGAACGACGATATGCAGCCGGTCTCCTCCAGTCTGCGGAACGCCCCGTACAGCGTGGCCTCCTTCAGCTCATAGCGCCCCTCAGACTTGTCGAAGATGGACTTGTTGACCTCGTAGCCGTAGCTCTCGCCTCCGTAAAGATGAGCAAGGATTATTGTCTCCGTGTGGCCTCTAATCAGATCGGATGTAATCGCCAATGTATCTCACCTCGCTTAATATTTTCCCTAGGTGAGTATATAATAACATGAGATACCTCGCCTGTCAAGGTATCTCGAGATTAAAATTAGATTAGAAGAAGATGAGATAGCGAATATCAGCCTTTTCTAAGGCATGGTAAAGCCAATTGGCTGATTTTGATTTTTTTATGTTTACTTGTTTGCCGTTTAGGTGTATACTGAAATATAGAATCTCAAGGATTCTTGAAGCTGGGGGGTTGAATATGAATTTAGCGAGAGTATCGGCAAACGGACAGGTAACCGTTCCCGTGGAGATACGCCGCGTCCTGAAACTTAAAGAGGGCGATAAAATATTGTTCTATCAAAAAGAAAACGGGGAGATTGTGGTAAACAACACATCCTTTATAGCCATTGGGGAGGCGCAGCGGGCTGTGGCCGGAAGCGTGTATCCCGAGGATGAAATCCTCGCGGATGTTATGCGGTTACGGTATGGGGACAAAAGTGAATGAGGATTATGATTGATTCCAATGTTCTTATCTCTGCCGTGTATAATCCAAATTCCAAGCCTGCCCGCGCTGTGCGCGAGGTCTGCGAGAACCATGAGCTTTTGCTGTGCGATCACATTGTGGCGGAGTGTTATGACGTTGTGGGACGCAAATTTCCTCAGCACATTCAAGCACTGGATAAGCTGTTAACGTCCCTCGGCTATGCGTTGGTGGTAGCCCCGCGCGGCGGCGCGTCTATCGCCGACCCCAAGGATGCCCCTATACTTAATGCCGCGATCCTTGAGGAAGTGGATGTGATAATCAGCGGCGACGACCATTTTTTAAGTCTTAATTTGGAGCGTCCAAAGGTGTTGACACCGGCGCAGTACCTTGAAGAGGAGAATCAAACGCCATGACCGTCAATCTCGCTATGCTCTGCGATTATTACGAGCTGACTATGGGCAACGGATACCTGAAAACGGGCCTGAGCCATAAGAACACGTACTTCGACGTTTTCTTTCGCCGTGTGCCGGACGGCGGCGGCTTTGTCATAACGGCGGGGCTGGAGCAGTTTATAGAATACATAGAAAACCTCAGCTTCGGCGCGGAGGACATTGAATATCTGCGCGGAAAAAAGATATTTGACAGTGAATTTCTTAAATATCTGGAAAATTTCAAATTTTCCGGCGATATATATGCCGTGCCAGAGGGCACGCCCGTGTTCCCTAACGAGCCGCTGATGACGGTGCGCGCGCCGGTGATCGAGGCGCAGCTTATCGAGACATTCGCGCTGCTGACGCTGAACCACCAGTCGCTTATAGCCACAAAGGCCAACCGGATCGTCCGCGCGGCGCAGGGGAGGGCGGTGCTGGAGTTCGGGGCGCGGCGGGCGCACGGCGCCAGCGGCGCGCTGAACGGCGCGCGCGCGGCGTTTATCGGCGGCTGCGAGGGGACGTCCTGCACGCTGACCGGACGGCTTTACGGCGTTCCGGCGGGCGGCACGATGGCGCACTCGTGGGTGCAGATGTTTGACAGCGAGTACGACGCGTTCAAGGCTTACTGCGAATTATATCCCGACGGCGCGGCGCTGCTGGCGGATACGTACAACACGCTGAAAAGCGGCGTCCCCAACGCCATCCGCGCGTTTAAGGAGGTTCTTATACCCCGGGGAATAAAAAACTTCGCCATACGGCTTGACTCGGGCGACATCGCCTATCTCTCAAAAAAGGCGCGGAAAATGCTGGACGGCGCGGGCCTTTATGAGTGTAAAATAATCGCGTCGAACGCGCTGGACGAGTATATTATCCGCGACCTTATCACTCAGGGGGCCGAGGTGGATGTGTTCGGGGTGGGGGAGAGGCTTATAACCTCGAAGTCCGAGCCGGTGTTCGGCGGCGTTTATAAGCTCGTGGCGGTAGAGGAGAACGGCGGGATAGTCCCCAAAATTAAACTGAGCGAGAATTTAGGCAAAATACCCAACCCGCATTTCAAGAAAATCTACCGCCTGTTCGACAGGGAGAGCGGCATGGCGCTGGCCGACCAGCTCTGTGTCTATGACGAGGTTATCGACGACGGCGGCGAGCTGACCATTTTCGACCCGGCGGCGACATGGAAGACCAAGACCCTGACGAATTTCACCGCGCGCGAGCTGCAAGTGCCCATATTCAAAGGAGGCAGGCGCGTATACGACCCGCCGCCCGTCGCCGAGGCGCGGGCCTGCTGCGCGCGGCAGGTCGGGCTGCTGTGGGACGAGGTCAAGCGCTTTGAAAATCCGCATTTATACTATGTGGACCTCTCCCGCAAGCTGTGGGATATTAAGCAGCGGCTGATGAGAGGATAGCATGAAAAACGGGATTACAGATATTTACGAAACGTTGCTTGCCCGTTACGGCGATTTGCGCTGGTGGCCGGCGAAAACGCCCTATGAAGTTATCGTCGGCGCCGTGCTGACCCAGAACACGGCATGGGGCAACGTCGAGAAGGCGATAGCCAACTTCGGCGGCAGCCTCTCGCCGGAAACCGTGGCGGGCTCGGATTTTTCAAAGCTGACGGAGATAATACGGCCGGCGGGCTTTTTCAACCAGAAGGCGGGGTATCTGAAAGCGGTGACCGCGTGGTTTGCCGGATATGGCTATAGCGCGGCGGACGTTCAGCGGGAGCCGCCGGGAAAATTGAGGGACGAGCTGCTCGCGGTGAAGGGCATAGGGCCGGAAACCGCCGACTCGATATTGCTCTACGCTTTCGGGTTCCCGACCTTTGTAATCGACGCCTATACCGTCCGGCTCTGCGGGAGATACCCGATTGACGCGGGCGGAGGCTACGCGGCGGTCAAGGCTTATTTTGAGGAGAATCTGCCGCGGAGCGCGGATGTTTACAACAATTTTCACGCGATGATCGTTATAAACGCGAAGGAACACTGCCGCAAAAAACCGTTGTGCGGGGGCTGCCCGTTAGACGGAATGTGCGGGAAATATTTTGAAAGGGATGGTATATAGCATGGTAAGAACAGTTACGCTGGGAAGCACGGGGATCACGTCGCCCCAAAACGCGTTCGGCGCGCTGCCGGTACAGCGCGCGGACACGGAGACCGCCGTGAGGATACTGCGCAAAGCGTATGAGGGCGGGATGACGTTTTATGATACCGCGCGCGCGTATTCCGACAGCGAGGAAAAGCTGGGGCTGGCGTTCGGCGGCATGAGGGACAAGATACATATTGCGACGAAAACGGCGGCGCGCTCGCCCGAGCAGTTCTGGAGGGACCTGAATATATCGCTTGAAAAGCTCAAAACGGATTATATAGATATATATCAGTTCCACTGGCCGTCAGTCTGCTACAGGCCGGGCGACGGCACGGGCATGTACGAGTGTATGCTCGAAGCCAAAAGACAGGGTAAAATCAGGCATATCGGCGTCACGAACCATGTGCTGGGCGCCGCGCGCGAGTGCGTCGCGTCGGGGCTTTACGAGACGCTTCAATTCCCGTTCAGCTATCTGTCGGACGACGGGGAAATAGAGCTGGTGAAGAGCTGCAAGGAGGCCAACATGGGCTTTCTGGCGATGAAGGCGCTGGCCGGCGGGCTGATAACGGATTCGGCGGCGGCGTTTGCCTATATCGCGCGGTATGATAATGTGCTGCCCATATGGGGCATACAGCGCGAAAGCGAGCTGGACGAGTTTCTGAGCTATATGGACGACGCGCCGGAGCTGACAGGGGAGCGCGAGGCGACCGTTGAGCGCGACAGGCGCGAGCTGTCCGGCGAGTTCTGCCGCGGCTGCGGCTACTGTATGCCGTGTCCGGCGGAGATAACGATACACCTGTGCGCGCGTATGTCGCTGCTGATCAGGAGGGCGCCGCCGGCGGGCTTCCTGACGCCGGAATCACAGGCGATGATGAATAAGATAGCGGACTGCACGCAGTGCGGGCTTTGCAGGGGCAAGTGCCCGTATGGGCTGGATACTCCGGCGCTGCTGGCCAAAAACTATGCGGATTACAAAAAAATTCTGTCGGGTGAAGCGGAATTTTCATAGAAAATGCACAGATAATGCCGGTTGACAGAGAGAAAAACTTGTGGTATCATTATATCTAACAGCGATGACGGAGAGAAAGACGTGCCCGAAGCCGGAAATCCGCCTTACGGCGGCCCAGAGATCCCGCGGCTGGTGTGAGCGGGACCCGTAACGGCACGTATAAATACACTCCCGAGCCGGTATATTGAAATGCTGAGTAGGTATACCCGGGCCGCCTCCGTTAAAGGGCTGTGGGTTGATGGACCCCGATTGAGTGACAGTGTTTACACGCTGTAATAAGGGTGGTACCGCGGGAGCGTTAGCTTTCGTCCCTTGGGCGCTTTGTCCGGGACGGGAGCTTTTTTGATATCCGGGCAAACGCTTCTCCATCAAAAAAATAGAGGAGGAGTAGTCATGCAGCAGCAGTTCATATCTCTGATTTTGCTTTTATTGTTCTTCGCGGTCACTGTTTTTATCGGGTTGTATTTCCGTAAAAGGGCGTCCAGCGTAAACGATTTTGTGCTGGGCGGGCGCAACGTCGGGCCGTGGCTTTCGGCGTTTTCTTACGGCGCAACTTATTTCTCCGCGGTCGTTTTTGTGGGATACGCGGGGCAGTTCGGCTGGCGCTTCGGTACGGCGGCGGTGTGGATCGGGCTGGGCAACGCCTTTATCGGCTCGCTTATGGCGTGGTTTATACTCGGGCGGCGCACCCGTATCATGACCAATCATCTGGAAAGCGCCACGATGCCGGAGTTTTTCGGCTCGAGGTACATATCACCGGCGCTGAAGATCGGCGCGTCGGCAATCGCGTTTATCTTCCTCATCCCGTACACCGCGTCGCTTTACAACGGGCTGTCGCGGCTTTTCTCGATGGCGTTTAATGTTGACTTTGTCTACTGTATTATCGCAATGGCGGCGCTGACCGCCGTCTACGTGGTCGCCGGAGGGTACTTCGCCTCCGCGGTCAACGACTTCATACAAGGCATGATAACGCTGGGCGGCGTCGTCACGGTCGTCGCCGTGGTTCTGCGCGACAACGGCGGCTTCACGTCGGCGATGCAGTCGCTCGCGCGCGTCAGCGCCGACGAGGCGGCGACCGTGCCGGGCGTGTTTACGTCGTTTTTCGGGCCTGACCCCATATCGCTGCTGGGCGTCGTGATCCTCACGTCGCTGGGCGCGTGGGGACTGCCGCAGATGGTCGCGCGCTTTTATTCGATACGCAGCGAGAAGCAGATAACCAAGGGCGCGATAATCTCAACGGTTTTCGCGGTCTTTATCGCGGGCGGCAGCTATTTTATCGGCAGCTTCGGGCGGCTGTACACGGACGAGCTGACGGACGCCGGGGCGGTAGCCGCGAACGGCGGCGTTATATTCGACGCTATCATCCCCACCGTTCTTTCGCGGTTCCCCGACGTGATAATCGGGCTTGTTATACTGCTGGTGTTCGCGGCGTCGATTTCCACGCTGTCGTCTTTGGTAATTGCTTCCGCGTCAACCCTGACGCTGGATTTCCTTAAAGGTCACATCATAAAGAAAATGAGCGATAAAAAGCAGCTGCTGTTTATCCGCGCGCTGATCGTGGTGTTTATCGCGGTTTCCTCCGTGATCGCAATCATTCAGTACAGCGGCGGCATTACCTTTATCGCGCAGCTGATGGGCGTGTCGTGGGGCGCGCTGGCGGGCTCGTTCCTCGCGCCTTTCCTCTACGGCCTGTACTGGAAGCGCGCGAGCAGGCTGTCCGTCTGGTGCTGTTTTATATTCAGCACCGCCCTGATGACGCTCAATATTTTCTTCAGGGGTTCGTTCCCCGCGCTGCTGCAGTCGCCGATCAACGCCGGCGCGTTCACCATGCTGGCCGGACTGGTTATCGTGCCGCTTGTGAGCATGATCTCAAAGGCGCCGGATAAAACCGCCGTCGAGCATTGCTTCTCCTGCTATGAGAAGACGGTCAGCGTTAAGGTCAGCGACGCCCTTGGCGATAACGGGAGCTGAGGAGGCATTATGACAAAAACACAAATGTGGCAGCCGGAGCTTGAGACGCTGTCCCGGGACGCGGTAAAAGAGCTGCAAAACGAGCGTCTGCGGGAGACCGCGGCGCATATATTCAAAAACGCGCCGGTCCAGCGCGCGAAGCTTGAGGCGGCGGGCCTTAAACCGGAGGACATCCAAACAACGGACGATCTCACAAGAGTGCCGTTCACCGTCAAGGACGATTTCAGGGACAGCTACCCGTTCGGGATGTTCGCCGTGCCGGGGCGCGAGATCGTGCGGCTGCAAGGCACATCCGGCACGACGGGCAAGCCGACGATAGCGGGCTATACGCGCCGCGATCTGGCGATGTGGGCGGATCTTATCGCGCGGCTCGCCACCGCCGTCGGCGTGACCGAGGACGATTTAGCGCAGGTGAGCTTCGGCTACGGGCTGTTCACCGGCGGCTTCGGGCTGCATCAGGGCATGGAGCGCATAGGCGCGACGGTGCTGCCAATGTCGTCCGGCAACACCGAACGGCAGCTGATGATGATGCAGGATATGGGTACGACGGTGCTGATAGCAACGCCGTCCTACGCCCTGTATATCTCCGAGCTGGCGGCGGAAATGGGCGTTAAGGAAAATCTAAAGCTGCGCGTCGGGCTGTTCGGCGGCGAGGGCTGCACGCCGGAGATGCGCGTAAAGATAGAGGAAAACCTCGGCATTATCGCCACGAATAACTACGGCATGTGCGAGCTTATCGGGCCGGGCCTGTCCGGCGAGTGTATGGAGCGCGACGGGCTGCATATCGCGGAGGACCACTTTTTCCCCGAGATCATAGACCCCGATACGGGGGAGCGGCTGCCCTACGGCGAACAGGGCGAGCTGGTCGTCACCACGCTGACGAAGGAGGGCCTGCCGCTGCTGCGTTACCGCACGCGGGACATCACCTGCCTGTACGATGAGCCCTGCGCGTGCGGGCGCACGCACATCCGCATGTCGCCGACGCGCGGCCGCAGCGACGACATGATGATTATAAGGGGCGTCAACGTGTTCCCGTCGCAGATCGAGAGCGTGCTTATCGGCATGAAGCATATCGGGCCGCATTATCTGCTGCTGGTGCGCCGCGAGGGCGCGGCCGATACGCTGGAGGTCAAGGTCGAGCTGACCGACGCCTCGGTGCTTGAACGGTTCTCCGAGCTGGAGAGGATCCAGCAGCGCATAAAGGACAAGCTGCGCGTGGTTCTGGGCCTGAATGTCAAGGTCAGCCTGGTGGCGCCGAAGACGATAGAACGCTTCCAGGGCAAGGCGAAACGCGTCGTAGACCTGAGAACGCCGTAGGGCGCGATGTCCTCATCGCGCCGTTTGAGTGATGGCGCCGTTTACGTGGTCATCGCGCCGTTTATACGCGGCCGCGCTCAGAAGACATAATAAATAATGGAGGTCTGTTATGAAAAAAATGATGCTAGGCAACGAGGCGGTGGCGCGAGGGCTGTACGAGGCGGGCTGTACCTTTGTTTCGTCCTACCCGGGCACGCCCAGCACGGAGATAACCAAATACGCCGCCGAATACGAGGAGATATACGCGGAGTGGGCGCCGAATGAAAAGGTGGCCGCCGAGTCCGCGTTCGGAGCGTCGGTGGCGGGCGCGCGCGCGTTTTCCGGCATGAAGCATGTCGGGCTTAACGTCGCGGCGGACCCCTTGTTCACGGCGGCGTACACCGGCGTGAACGGCGGGCTGGTCATAGCCGTCGCCGACGATATGGGTATGCACTCGTCCCAGAACGAGCAGGACAGCCGCCATTACGCGATGGCCGCGAAGATACCGATGCTCGAGCCCGCCGACTCGCAGGAGTGCAAGGATTTCACCAAGCTGGCGTTTGAGCTGTCGGAGCGGTTCGACACGCCGGTATTTGTCCGGCTCTCGACGCGCATATCTCACGCGCAGACGCCGGTGGAACTGGGGGAGAGGCAGGCGCCGCCCCTGCGCGTATACGAAAAAAACGTCGGCAAGTACGTGATGATGCCGGCCATGGCGCGCGCGCGTCACGCCGAGGTCGAAAAGCACATAGAGGCGCTGGGCGAATGGTGCGAAACCGCAGACATAAACCGGATAGAGTGGGGGACTGAGCGCAAAATCGGCGTCGTCGCGGCGGGCATAGCGTATCAAACCGCACGCGAGGCGTTCGGGGACACGGCCAGCTACCTGAAGCTCGGCATGGTGTACCCGCTGCCGGTTTCGCACTTGAAGGAACTGGCGAGTAAAGTGGATGTGCTTTACGTAGTAGAAGAATTGGACGATTTTATCGAAACGCACTGCAAAAAGCACGGCGTTTCAGTGGTTGGCAAGGCCGAGCTGTCGCCGCTTGGAGAATACACCGTTCCGCAGTTGCGCAAGCTGATCGGCTTTACAGACGTAAAAACAGCGGCCGTGACGCCGCCGCCGCCCAGACCGCCGGTGCTGTGCGTGGGCTGCCCGCACCGCGGCCCGTTCTATGTGATGAACAAGCTGAAGCTCGCCGTGACGGGCGACATCGGCTGCTATACGCTGGGCGCGGCAAAGCCGCTGGACTCCATGGATGTGTGTCTCTGCATGGGCGCGTCGGTGTCCAGCTTGCACGGCTTGCTGAAAGCCCGCCCTGAAATGGCGGAGCGGACGGTGGCGGTGATAGGGGATTCGACGTTTGTCCACTCGGGCGTCACGGGGCTGATAAACGCGGTGTATAACCAGAGCGCGTCAACGGTGATGATACTGGACAACAGGACGACGGGCATGACGGGCCATCAGGCCAATCCGGTCACCGGCGAAACGCTGAAGGGGAAGCCGGCGCCGGTGCTTGACCTCGAGGCGCTGTGCCGCGGATGCGGCGTGAACCGCGTAAGCGTGGTGGACGCGCACGATATTACGGGTATCGAAAAGGCATTGCGGGAGGAGCTGGCGGCAGATGAGCCGTCCGTTATAATCGTCCTGCGCCCGTGCGCGCTGCTTAAAAATGTGGAAAAGAAGCCGCCGCTGGTCATAGAGAACTGTAAAAAATGCAAGATATGCCTGCGTATAGGCTGTCCGGCGATGCACACCGCGCAAAGCGGCGCGACGGAGATCGACGAATCCCAGTGCGTCGGCTGCGGCCTGTGCGCGAAGCTGTGCCGTTTCGGCGCGATCAGGGAGGTTAACTGATATGATTAATATAGTGATTGCCGGCGTCGGCGGGCAGGGCTCGCTTCTGGCCAGCCGCATACTCAGCGCGTTATACGAGGCGCGCGGCGAAACGGTCAAGGTCAGCGAGGTACACGGCATGAGCCAGCGCGGCGGCAGCGTTATAACGACCGTGCGCGCCGGAAAGGCGGTGTACAGCCCGCTGATTACCGACGGCGAGGGCGATATATTGATAGCGTTTGAGCAGATCGAGGCCCTGCGCTACTTAAACCAGCTGAAACCCGGCGGGACGGTGATAATGAGTACCCAGCGCGTTATGCCCATGCCGGTGCTGACCGGCGCTATGCCTTATCCTGAAGGGGTGACAGACACCATACGCGCCGCCGGATATAAAGTGATTGCGCTGGACGCGCTTGAGCTGGCCGCGAAAGCGGGCAGCCCGAGAACCGCGAACGTCGTAGTGCTGGGCGCCGCCTCCGGCATAATCGGCGGCACGGACGGGGAGTGGGACGCCGCGCTCGCCGCAGCCGTGAAGGGGACGCATTTGGATATAAACCGGAAAGCGTTCGCGGCGGGGCGAAACGCGGGCTAGAACAGCAGGGGACACCTACATTTTTTTGCTGAAATATAACCTCGCTATTAAGAAACTCGCAAAATATATAGCAAACGCCGCGCAAACAATCAGAAACGACGTTACAGTCCCCAAAAATAACGGCGAGAAAATAAATATCATAACGCCTAAGACACAAAGCCCGACGGTCCATGAGAAATACGCCGCTTTTCCGTCCAGCATTTTATTGCGCTCGTCTTTTAACTCGATGTCCTGCCGTTTGGCATACTCGGGTTCTTTTTTTCTGCGGATATAATTAACCAAGCATACGAGGCCGGCTCCCGTTGCCGCGGAATTTATGACTCTTGACACGTTTTCCATAATGCCTGTCATAAACAAAATAAAGCTGACAACAAAAATTGCAGAGCAGATTATCAGCCCCAGCCCGTACAGTCCTGTCCTTCTGTTTCTCATCTTGATTCCTCCGTTTTCACATTTTTTTGTTGTGGATAAATATCCCCGCGATAAGGCTTGCGTTATGGATGAAAAGCGCGCCGACCGCTATCCAGCCCGGCAGTTTATAATCCAATATGACGAAGGTTATCATCATCGCCATGAGAACAAACTGGGTGACAAACCAAGTGCTGTAACCCGCTTTCTCCCGCAGCCGGATGTTGCGCTCATCTTTCTCGTGGATTTCCAGCTCCTTTGCCAATTTTGGGTTTTTGCCGAGCATGGACGGTATGCTTGCGCTGATGAGCAATGTGCCGGATAAAATCATGACGGCGGGAAAGAACCTCATAATGTCCTCCGCGTCAATAAATATAATTGCGGCGATGCCGCCGGCGAAAATTGCTATACCGGCGTAAAAAGCCAGTGTTTTGAGCTTATTCATTGTTTTTCCTCCTTAATAAATAAAAATTTCTTCGATGCTCACGCCGAAGTATTCGGACAGCTTAAACGCGAGCAAAATAGACGGATTATATCTGCCGTTTTCCAGAGAGCCTATCGTTTGCCTTGAAACCTCCAGCGCGGCGGCAAGCTCCTCCTGCGTTATGCCGCGCTGTTTGCGGAATTCTTCGATCCTGTTTTTCAAAAAACCACCACCTATATAATGGAAAGCTAGCTTGACATCAGTGTAGCATAGCTGCCGGGCAATGTCAAGTATGCTTTCCATTAAATTTGAAAAAAATTTTGCTGAGGGGGTAAATACATTTCGCAACATCGGCCATCAGTTCTTTTTGATTAAGTGCGTAATAATAGATATATTGATAGTAACAGCTACATGCCGCCTGACGGCCTAATAATGGCGCTGATGATTCCGATTACAATTAAAACGGGGATAGCGGTGATGATAAGGCCAGAAAAAATAATTAGATAGTTTATAAAAGAATCAACGAAAGAATCAGGCATATGAAAATAATCCCCCTCAATCTATAGTTAAGCGTCCCCACCGTGCAGGTCGGGACGCTTATTTGCTAAGTCTTTTTTTGCGTCGTCAATACCGTCTAAGTAATCATTGACCACTTTGACAATAAGATTAGCGATATTCCTGCCTTCTTCTTTTTATTATAACATATTGACACACAATGTCAAACATTTGCCGGCGGCTCGGCGGGCTGATAATGAAACCAGCGAGAAGAGAGGGGAGAATAATCTCCCCTCTACCCATAAACGGAAGTGATAAACGGTATGAACCAAAGAACAAAAGCCAAATACAAGCGCGTCATTTGCCTGTTGTTCGCGCTTGTGATTATCGCCGCCAACGCGCCGGTATCCCCTCCGGCGAAAGCGACCGCGGGGATACTGCCCATGCCCGCGCCGCCGTCACTGCCGTTTATCCCGCATGGCGGCGACATGGCCTATTATCAGAATCCGCTTGTAGACGGCTACGACAACGCCGACATCTTCGCGCTCATCGAAGCAACAATGGCGGCACAGCGCGCGGCAGGCGTTCAATACGTGTCGGACCTCGGCAACGGCGCGTATGTCCCCAGCGAGGACGCCATCGGGCATATGCTGGAGAGCGCAATCGCCGTATACAACGGATTAGAAGCCGTGGAGCGAAGTTCGATATGGAATAAGGCGGGTGAGATAGCGGCATGGTGGGCGATGGGTGTAGATGAGATAAAGCGGATTCACTACGACAGGGGATTGCTTGACGCAATATTCAGGGTTAGACAGGAACATTATCCGGCTGTAAATACTTTTAATGCAGGTGATTGGTATATAGAAGAAGTAGAAAACAATCCAATGTGGGGGCTTGAATTTGTAGAATATGGGCAACGGTACGGTAATCCTGTAAATTATGAAAGATATTACAGAGTACCTATTGGCTGGATATATTATCATCCATCAGGAATTGTTAATGGCCAAGGTTATATAAATGGAGTGTATCAGCCGTACGGCACAAGAAAAATATTGTTAGGGAATCCCGTTAGATGGGAAGATGTAGATGGGTTATATTATTGGTTTGAAGCGATTGCCAGTAGTTCGGAACATCCACCTCAGAATAGATACTTATTTTTAAGGTTTACAGATACAACTAGAACTGTAAAATTTCTCGTTAGTAAGCTTATAGATACCGCATCAAGTATTATTAGCTATGAGTATGCTCCTAGTGTTCCTGATGTGACATACGAAGAATTCGGCATTGGTTCAACAAATACCGTCACCAACGACGCACCGGAAGAGCTGCCCGCAGAAGTCACCATGACGCTTCCGCCCGCATGGACTGCGCCCGACTTCAGCGAGGCCTTCCAGCGCTGGAAAGCCATCAACGCCATGAGCGGCGCCGACGTATATTCCCCGCCGATCCCCGTGCCGCCCGGAACCGATGTCTGGGACGGCAAAGCGAAAGCGGACGAGCTGAGGGATTTACTGTGGAGCATATGGACACTGTTGCAAGGCTTACTAGGATTTGACAGGCTGCTCAACGGTATAAAGGAATTCCACGATTCAATTCCCGAAAGAGTAACGGAAGCCGAGTATAAAGAAATACGGAGCCGGATAGAGACTATCGAAGGAATGATTGACCTCATAAACCCCGGCGCAATGACGGAAGCGGAGACAGAAGCGGCAGCGGCGGCAGCTGAAAAAGCGGCAGCGGATACAAAAGCCGGCACGGACGCCAACACGGACGCCGGCACCGATAACCCCGCAATCCCCGACACCGGCGTCGGCTCAAAAGTAGACTTCTCGCCGCTGCTGGGTATAGCGTTTCCCGCGGTCTTCCCGTTCTGCTTACCGTGGGATGTCGCAAATGTCCTGACCTCGTTTAGAGCGCAATCCAAGGAACCAATATTCCATGTGTCGCTGCCGCTGTTACCCGGCAGGGCGCCCGTGGAATTTACGCTTGACCTAACGGTCATATCTCCGTTAATGCCTATGATGCGGTTCTTCATAGTAACCCTGTTTACAATCGGCTTGATTAAGCTGACGCCTAAACTGATAAGGTGGTGACGATATGGGTGACTGGATAATCGGGTTTCTTAACGGCCTTATAGAGAGTATCGGCAGCGGCATAAACAGCGTGTTCAGCGGAATCCCTGATCTATGCCCGTTCCATTCCTTTCAGAATACCTTGGATAACGAGCTGCTGGCGACACTCAACTGGTTTGTGCCTATCTCCGAGATGATAGTAATGCTTGAGCTGTGGCTTGTGGCGATAGCTCTATGGTATGTAGTTTCGATAGCTTTAAGATGGTTCAAAGCGATTCAATAGGGGAGTGATGATAAAATGATCGACATATACACGGGCACCCCCGGCAGCGGCAAGAGCCTGAACGCCGTCAAAAAGATTTTGCAGCGCTTAATGATGCGGCGCCGTACAATCCTCAACTTCGAGATCGAGCTTCCCGGCCGGCTGGGCCGGCTGGCGCGTATGCCGATAGTGTGGGATAATTCGATGGTGTTAGTCGAGAACTTTGTAGAGTTCGCGCGTAAACACCATAAGAAGAACGCCAAAGGCCGGGTCTACGAAGGCCAGACGCTGGTGGTGCTGGACGAGTGCCAGCTGATGTTCGACCCCGAGCTGATGAAAGAGAACGACACCCGCAAGATCTGGAAATGGTTCTTCACGCAGCACCGCAAGCTGGGGTTCGATTTCCTGCTGATAACGCAGCACATAAATAATATCGACCCCGCTATCCGTAAGCTGCTGGAGCGTGAGACGATCCATTTCAAGGTCGAGAACAACCCCAGCGGCAAGATGTTCATGCTGCTGTTGTGGCTGTTCACGAAGCTGTTAGGGATAACGCTGTTTATCTCCGTAACGCGCTGGATAAAGTTCGACATAAAGATGTTCCGCAAGACTGGCTTCTTTACGTACCGCGCATGGCTGGCGAATATCTACAACACGTCGAATATGTTCGAGGCGGACAGCGAGCTCGAGGCTTCGCTTATTTTGAAAGCGCGGGAAAATGCCGGTGGGGCCCCTCTGGGGGAGGACCGGCGTTTTACCGCGCTCGAAAAACAACAGGCCGAAGAATACGCAAAAGAGCTCGTCGGTGTGAGCCTGTTGGAGGTGCAGACCACCGAGTGGGGAGCGAGGATAGTTAACAGTTAACAGATAACAACGAACAGATAACAGATAAGGCAGTTAACTGTTAACTGTAATCTGAAGAAGCGGCGCAGAGCGCCGGTTTGTACCCCCCCCGCTAACAGGGGGGTACTACATACAAGAGGGTGGGTGTTTGATGACGTTTCCTGAGTATCCGAATTCTTTTTATCTCTTCGACTGGGTATCGTTCACCAGCAAGATACATAGTCCTGCCGACCTCATAGAAGATGTATTAAAGGTTCAGGGCGTACCGTTCACCGGTACCAAAGGCGCAAACGGCTACAGAGACCGGTTATACTTCGGCGGTATCTCTATCCACTACAACGGCAGGGAGGATATGGGCGTATGGTGCGAGCTGTCCGGGCAGGGCTGCCGGACGTTCGAATCGTACTCGGACATCAGCTTTTATGAGCTGTTCAAGTCGCTCTCGTATGATGGCGGCGACATCAATTACACCCGAACAGATATAGCGTTCGACGACCATGACGGCATACTTGAGATGGACGAGCTCTTTCATGATACACAGGCCGAACGGTTTGTTTCCAAATTCGATTATTACGAAGCGATAATCAGCTCCAAAGGCTCAACAATAAACCATGGGTGCAAAGGCTCGAACACGATGATCAGGATTTACGACAAAGCGCGAGAGCGCGGCCTGACGGACGGCACGCATTGGATCCGCGCTGAGCTTCAGCTCCGCAAGGAAAACGCCGCGGCGTTCGTGCGCAGATACGTTAATTTCGGCGAGGATTCCATAAGAGATAAATTCCTCGGCATAATAAAGAATAATCTGCGCTACGTCGTCCCCAGCGGCAGTGATAGCAATAAATGGCGTTGGGAGATGACAGAATACTGGTCGCGGTTCGTGGGCGCCGCGGAACGTGTACGGCTCTTTGAAAACCTCGGCGTAGAGTACAACCTCGGCAAACTCGAAGATTACATCTTCAAACAGGCGGGAAACGCGATAGCGACCTACATAGAGATAAAAGGCATGGACAGCTTCATCGAGGAGCTGACCGCCGCCAGCAGTTCAAAGATTAACCCTAAATACAGGCAGCTGAAAGCCGAACACGGCAGTTACTACGCCGGAAAAGACAAAATATCGCCGTTCGAACAAAAATACCGTGAGGTCGTCGATAAGCTGACCGCCGCAGGCCCGCGAAAACTGTGACAAAACGGTTCTTTTGTGCGAGCCGTAGGTGAGCGTACCAGTTTTTGAGAATAGTGTGGAGTTAAAAAGGGAAGCTTGTACAAAAACTGGACAAAAGGGTACAGGTTTTGTTCGGTTTTCGCGGGTGTGTATAAGGATTCGGTTTTTGGCATAACAGAGTGGCCACCGACAGGCGCGGAAACATAGCGCCGTCAAAGTATAGCCACAAGCAACCTAACCTAGTGGTCAAATGGAAGCAACGGTACAGCGCCGCGCCCCGACAGCCCCGCCCTTAAAAGAAAGAGGAGAACGCGCGGCAGCGCGGATCTAATAATTGCTCGTCAGAGCAAATACATTCACGCCAACCCGTGGTTAGGTTGGCGTGCCGGAAGGAGAAGCAAGTAAAGGTATACCAATCAGCGGAAAGTCAAAATCTTTTACGGTTGATACTTCGGGTAATAAGGCGTTTTATCCAGACGCCGAGTAAAAACAGGCCTATAAATACGAGAACACAATATAGTGTTTGCCAAGAAAACAGGCCGTATGTTAATGCGAAAGCTGAAGCAGAGATAAAGAAAAAGACAAATGGTAAGTATCGTAGAAGATTGATAGGAATCACCCCCTCCTTTGGATTCTCCGGCAGTCTGGTACACTGCCGGGGAGCTGCTGATTGGTATACCTCTATTTACTTCTTATCTCGACGGTGGTTAACTATCTCTTTTTCCTTGTTCCCAAAAAGAGGAAAAAAAGAGCAACGAGGATAATTAATATTCCATACCATTGTTGTTTTGCAATTAGAGTAGCCGCTCCAATGTATAGAAGCGCCGCGCCAAGCCCATAGGAAAAAAACCTAGATAAGAACTGTAGAAAATCCTTTATCATATGTAGCGTCCCCCTCAATATCAGCAAAAGACCTTCGGTGGTGGCCGAGGGTCTTTTACTTTTTACGTTCAGCTATTTTTTTTGTCCGGTCGATGTTCTCGAAGTAGTCTTCGAGAATAACGGTTACAAGGTTCGTTTCGTTTCTTCTTTGTAGTATTGCTTCATCGTGAATCTTTTGTTTTAGTTCCTCATCAATTCTAATTGATAGAACCTTTTTAGTAGTCCCCATGAATTATCACCTCTTACTAATTTTAGAACATTTGTAAAAAATAATCAATTGGCTATTGACTTACGTAAACTTACGCTGTATACTGTATAACGTAAGCGAACAACTTACAACAGTTCACAAAAATTTAATAATTAGTAGGTGTCCCCATGCAAGAGCTGACAACAAATGAGATAGTAGAGGCATTAGGAAAAGCAATCGGCATAATGACAGGCGCAGTATTCGGTTTAGCTTTACTTATGATCGTGATGGCGTTTGTTTGTTACGGGGTTATTTGTTATCTAAAGGGTTTGTACAAGGCCAAGATCAAGCTGTATAAGCTGGAATCAAGGTGTGTCGGCTGCGGCAAGAAATTTTATCACGCCCTAGGCGGCAGCCGGTTCTGTAATAATGCGCCGGGTGAAAAGGATGGCGTTTGCAGTAGCTGCCATAGCTTTGCGAACAGCAAACAAATCCGTAAAGAAGATTGGTCAGAGAATCGCATGGACGAAATAAAAGTAAATTTTTCAATGTTGGTTGATTGTTTAGGAAAGTAAGGAGGTGTCCCAGATGTGGGAATGGCTGACAAGTAACACAACGTATGTGTGGGTGATAGCGGTAGGCCTGTTCACGTTCGGCATAGCGGGCACGCGCGTACTGAAATACCGAGAGCGCAAACAAGCGGAACGCGAGGAACAGAAGGAAACCATAGACGAGTATAAGCTGCGCGGAGTCCGCGACAAGTCATGACAGCGGTATTATTAGCGCCTGTAACCCTGCCGGCCCCAACGCCGCCGCCGCCAACACCGGAGCCTGAAGAGCTGTCTCGAGAAGAGGTGTATATAGATGAACTTGAAGAGCAGATGGAACAACAAGCGGGAACAATTGCTGATACGACGGCGGAGCTTACGGCTGCTGTTGAGGATGATATACCAGCTGCGCCGGAGATAAGCGCGTATGATCTGGGCGTAATCCTCGGAGTATTGGCCGGCTTTATAGTCGTGATGATATGGGCGGTGACATTCAAGGTATGAGCGAGCTGTTCAACGGTTTCACGGATGGCGTGAAATGGGGTCTTCTGATAGGCTTCGTGACATGGTTTCTGCCATGGTCGGTAACGAGGATTCGTTACTTACTGACGAGCATAATCCGGTGAGGATTTTGTTAATACGAGAGAGAGGAGGAATAGCAATGAAGAAGCTACGGTTCGGGCTCATGCTCGCAATGATGACGATAGTCGGCGCGATGTCAGTAACGGCGTTTGCGACCGGCGACGGCGGCACCGCCGACGTGAGCGGCATGTTACAGACGGCGTTCACCAAAATGCTGGCAGACATCATGGCGTCGATGGGCATAATCCTGCCGATAGCGCTGAGCATATTCGGCGCGCTGTTCGCCGCAAAGATCGGGATCAGGATGTTCAAGTCATTTGCCGGCGGTTCGGCGGGCTGATAAGCAAACCAGCGAGAAGAGAGGGGAGGAATCTCCCCTCTACCCATAAACGGAAGTGATAAACGGTATGAACCAGAGAACAAAAACGAAATGCAAGCGCATTACATGCCTGTTGTTCGCGCTTGTGATTATCGCCGCCAACGCGCCGGTATCCCCTCCGGCTAAAGCTACGGCGGGGATACTGCCCATGCCCGCGCCGCCGTCGCTGCCGTTTATCCCGCATGGCGGCGACATGGCCTATTATCAGAATCCGCTTGTAGACGGCTACGACAACGCCGACATCTTCGCGCCCCCCGAGGCC
>Ga0099364_10002222_pt1 | contig 31064 bp, 22 predicted proteins | sample TergutTh196P3_FD_73070 | JGI IMG/M metagenome (GOLD analysis project Ga0099364, IMG submission 73070) | Microcerotermes parvus P3 segment gut microbial communities from Pointe-Noire, Republic of the Congo - Th196 P3 | ecosystem: Host-associated > Arthropoda: Insects > Digestive system > Gut ... | reverse complement strand
GACACTAATATTCGCCGCCGCCGACGGGGCAAAAGTAGTTGGTGCAGCAAGGAAGGAGCTAGGAAGCAACCGACGATGAGCCCCGCAGGGCCCTCGGAGAGTGGCTTTTTTTGGTTACTTTTTTTGTTCAGACAAAAAAAGTGACTTGCCGAAGGCAAGGTGCGCCCGCAGGGCGAAATGAGCCGGGCCGCAGGCCCACTCTGAAAAACAACCCCGCCCGGGAGGGCAAATAAACCCCTTCGCCGAAGGCGACTCCCCCCCCCCGGAGGGGAAAAAATAAACCCAAAAACAAAATTTTAATTATACACAGAATTGAGGGGCACCCCTTGGACCGCTCTTAGAGCACTTCAAAGTGGAACCGCTCTAAGCCCAAAAAGGGTATTTCCTATTCCTCCTGGGGTAGATTGAGCTCCTCAAAAGGGCCATTCTCTTGGCGCTTTAAATACCAATTCTTATTTTCCCAAACAAAATAACTTCTAACAAGAGCAGTTTGCTCGTTAATATGTGGCAGGCGAAACCAGAACAGGCGAGAAGTGCACACAGCAGTTTTGCCATCTGGCAAAAGCTCTGCCTCTTCCAGCTCATAGTCGGTAATACTCAAGTTGTTGATGTCGTTGTTTTGAAAGCGGGCATTGAGGAAGAGGGTTTGTTGTTCGGGGTGCAACAGTTTTGAAGCTGCGGAGAAGTCTTTCCAACGGATGGCCTGGTGGAATTTTTCAAGGCGTGGTTTGAGGGTAGAAAGCTTCGCAGCATGTTGGTTACAGGCTGTGAGGAGGACAAGAAAGAAGAGAGCAAAGGTGCTATATTTCATTAGAGGCAACGGCTATTCAATTGATGGTTAAATAATACATACGGCGATGAATTCATCAGCAACAGAGAGATATGAAGAGTTTATGCAAAAACACCCTGACGCGCTTGCTTTTGTTGAACATGCCAAAGCTTTGCTTGAAGAGCGTGCCTTTGAGCAAGCCATAGAGCTGTGTCGCCAGGGTGTTGAAGAGCACCCCACCTCCATTGTGGGGCGTGTTTTGTGGGGCAAGGCTTTGGTGCGCCTTGGAAAGCCCGCGGATGCGATGCAGGAATTTGAAGCGGCCATTGCCATAGACCGAGAAAACCCTCGCGTCTATGGCTTGGTGGCAGAAGTGTTTATAGAAAACAAACTCTTTCGTTCCGCTTTGCCCATGTTGCGCAAGGCCTGCAGTTTGGAGCCTGAAAACCCCAATTTCAGGCTCTATTTGGAATATACCCAGAAGGCTTTGGCGGGAGAATCTCTCCCTGAGTTTATCAGCCTGCTCAGCTGGACAGAGTTTGAAGAAGCGCCACCCCCCACAGAAGCAGAGGTGGATGATGATGGGCCTACCCAAAGTGTAGACCCAGAGCTGGACGAGGATGGGCCTACCCAAGCTTTTAAAGTGGAGCATGAGGAAGACGAGGCGTTTGAAGAAGAGGAAGAAGAGGAAGAGGAAGCAGAGGTGATAACGGAGCAGCATTCGCCTGTCTCCTCCTCCTCGCAGCGTTGGAAGGACAATGGCCGCGGAGGGCTGGTTGCGCATATTCCCGCGCGCCAGCCAGAGGCCAAAGAGGCCGCGCCCAGCGCTCAAGCGAGGCGGACTTCTGCTCAAGTTATGCAGACTTCCTCAAGGCCTTTGAAGTCTGTCACGTTGACCATGCTGGAAGCCTTGCCGGATTTGCCGCAAGAGCAGAAGGCGCCCATTGTCAGCACAACAGCTCAGGCCTATGTTGCAGAGCGCGAAGGGCAGGCCTATGAGCACAAACTCAAGGAGGAGTTGGAGGCGAAGGAGAAGCGCAAAACTTTTTTGAAAAAATGGGTGACAGGTATACGTGGGGCCTTTGTTTTTTCAGGGTTGGTTGTGGTGTTGGCTGTTGCGGGTTTTTTGGTTTCCTATGGTTGGGCTGAAAACAGGCAAGCTTTGATGACGGAGCATTTGGTGAAAGCCCGACGCTCTATTAACTTGGATATGCAGGCCAACTATGAGTTGGCTCTGGAGTCCCTCAACAGCGTGTTGGCACTGGAGGGCGCCAACCTGGAGGCCTGGTCGCTCAAGGCTTTGGTGCATGCGCGGCGCTTTCAGGAGTTTGGAGGAGCCCCCCAGGAGAAAGAAGCAGCGCTCCAAGCCATTGAGCAAGAGGGTGTGCGGCAGTTTTCTCCCAACACAGCCTTGTTGGTGGATGCCATTGTGGGCCCCCAAGCAGAGCGCGAAAAGGCGGCGCGAAACATTCTCGCCTCAAAAGAATTGTCCTCAGACATTCAAAGCGAAGCAGGCTGGTTGTTGCTTGCAGAAAACAAGCCTGAAGAAGCCCTGGCGCGTTTTAACCATGCCGTGCAGTTGTTTGCCACAAACGTGCGCGCGTTGATAGGCCTCTCTGAAACCTATTTGGCTTTGAGAGAGGATGACCATGCCTACCAAATACTCAATACGCCGGCTTTGACGAACAATGCCGCAGAACACCCCTTGCGTATTTTGGGCTTGGCACGTGCACGCCTGGAGTTGAATAGAGAAATGGAAGCTTCTCTCCGGCAGATGGAGTTGCTTAGCCCGGAGACGGGTTTGCCTCATGAGTGGAGAATGCAGCGCGAGCGTGTTTATGGGTTGTTGTTGTCCGCGCTGGGGAATGAGGACAAGGCCATTGTTGTTTTGGAGCAGGGAAAGCGGCTTTTTGAGGCGAATACCTTTGAGTTTGGGTTGGATTTGGGAGACGTTTATTTGAGAGCCGGCCAAGTGTTGTCGGCCCAAAAACAATTTGAAGAAGCACTCAAACAACGCCCCAACTCCCTTGAAGCCAAAGAAAAGCTTGCCAAGGTTTTGGTTTCCCGGGGACAAGCCGATGAAATATTAAAGAAGGTTTCGCCTGACTCTGACGAGTTGGTTTTTGCGCGCGCCTGGGCGTTGATGCGGCTGGGGGATTGGAAGAAATTGCGGGAAGAGTTGGACAAAACCAAAGTGAAGAAGAAATATACCTCCAGGGCCCTTGCGTTTTTGGCCATGGCGGATATGGCTGAAAACAATGTGCCCAAGGCGCGCTCCAACCTGGAAGCCGCTTTGAAAAACCTGCAAAGAAGCCAAGAAAAAGCCCCCCTGCAGCTTGCTTTGGCCCATGTGTTGATGAGCAGCGCACCCGAGGAAGCAAAAGCTTTGCTGCAAGCGGCTGTTGCTGAGCCCATTGCTGAAGAAGCCGCATGTGTTTTGGCAAAGCTGTTGATGGAGGAAGGCCATTTGGCGCAAGCCAACAGCGAGCTCCAAAAAGCCCTCCAGAGAAATGGCTCTCTCACTTGCGTCAGAAGCTTGTCCATTGCTGTGCTTGGAGAGCTGGGGCAATTTGAGGATACCTATGCAGAGGCTTTGCAATGGACTGAAGACGACGCACAGGCCATGGAGGCCTGGCAAGCCTTGTCTCTTGCGGCCATGCGCTTGGGCAAAGCCGATGAGGCCCTCAAGGCAGCGGAAAAAGCACTGTCCTTTGAGAAGGAAAACATTCGCTCCTTAAGGTTGAAAGCAGAGGCTTTGTTTGCTTTGGGGCGACCCATGGATGCCATGGGCCTTTTAAAGCGAGCCAACGAGAAAAACCCTAGAGACGCGGATACTTTTTGCTCCGTTGGCATGGGCTTTTTCCGACAAAATGACATGAATAATGCTCAAATATTTTTTGAGACAGCACTCAAAAATGCCCCCCACTCCATTTGCGGAACCGTGGGCTTTTGGCTTGCACAGCCGCCCTCTTCCAAACTGGTGGCGGAAATGGCCTCAAAAGCACCTGCCATTAAACCTGCATGGGAGAGGAGCATTGCACTGGCCGCATGGGCAAATGCCCAATGGAGTATGGGCTCTCTCACTCAGGCCAGCCAGACGGCGGAGAAGGCTTTGCTTACGGCGCCTTCCTTGGCCATGGCGCAATGGGTTTTTGGCAAAGTGGCTGCACACAACAAACGAGAGCAAGAGGCTGTGCTTGCGCTTCGGCGAGCCATACAGCTTGAGCCCGCCTGGGCAGAGCCTTATGTGCTTTTGGCGGACTTGCTCGCCAAAAGGCCGGAAACGGTGGAACAAGCCATGGTCTCCTATAGAAACTTCCTGAAGCTTAACAAAAACAGGGATGCTCAAAAGCTTGTTGAAAAGAAACTCCAAGCCCTGAGGCAATAGTGCATTGTGGCTCGTTCAGAACAAGCAAGCTTTGGTTATTTTTTAAGCATAAGCCTTCGCAATGCGGCTTGGTTGTTATGTGGCTATTGGGTGACAGCCATTGCCCTGGAGCTGCTTTCTAAGCATAGGCCCTTGCTGATGGCGCTCAGAGTGCTGGAGCATTTCCCTGAGAAGGTTTTGCAAATTGTAGGGCTTTGGACACCGCTGAAAGAAGCTTTTTTGGGGGGAGGCCTTTCCATTATGCAGCTGCGCCTTGTTTATGGTGCAGCCGTATGCCTGGGCCTCGTGGCTTTGTCCCTTGCCACAGGGCTATGCCTTTGGCTTCTCCAGCGCATTTTGAGGTTGTGGGCTTCCCCCTATTAAAAAACGGTTGAAAGCCTTCCCCTGTGCCCCAAGCCAAGCACCCCTTGGGGGTTTGGCTTATAGTTATGGCTAGCTCCATGAAAGTTTCGAATTTATGGACAAAACCTGTTTTTTCTCAGCTTAATTTTACACCAATGCTGTTAGGTTCAGCCGCGCCGAAAACTCCCCTTGGGAGGGGGTGTTGGGCACTGAATAACAAACACACTGAACAACAAACAACAAAAGCTCTAGCAACAATAAAGGGAACAAACATGGCAATGATGAAGGCAGCCGTTTTTATTGAGCCTGGTCGTATTGAGCTGGTAGACAAACCCATTCCGGATGTTGGACACAACGATGCGTTGATGCGCATTACGACGACAACCATTTGTGGAACCGACGTGCACATTCTCAAAGGAGAATACCCTGTCGCCAAAGGTTTGACGATTGGACACGAGCCTGTGGGTGTCATCGCAAAGCTCGGCAAAGGTGTGGAGGGCTATAAAGAAGGGCAGCGTGTTATTGCGGGCGCCATTTGCCCCAGCTTCACCTCCTATGCGAGCCAGGCGGGCTCTCCCTCGCAAGACGGTTTGCATGGTGGGCACGGCTATAAGGCCACAGGGGGTTGGCGTTTTGGAAACATTATTGACGGCACCCAAGCCGAATATGTGTTGGTTCCGGATGCGCAGGCCAACCTGGCGCCCATTCCTGACGGGCTGACGGATGAGCAGGTGCTCATGTGTCCGGACATTATGTCCACCGGTTTTGCGGGTGCAGAAACCGGCAAAATTAAAATTGGCGACACGGTGGCTGTGTTTGCACAAGGCCCCATTGGTTTGTGCGCGACAGCGGGTGCAAAGCTGATGGGGGCGACCACCATTTTTGCGGTGGACGGCATTGAGAAGCGGCTGACCATTGCCCGCCACATGGGTGCGGATGTGACGGTTAACTTCAAAAACGTCAACCCGGTGGAAGAGATTTTGCGCTTGACGAATGGGCGCGGTGTGGATGTGGCGATTGAGGCCCTGGGTTTGCAGTCAACGTTTGAGTCTGCCTTGCGCGTCATAAGGCCGGGTGGCGTTTTGTCGAGCCTTGGCGTCTATTCGGCGGACTTGAGAATTCCTTTGGATGCCTATGGTGCGGGTTTGGCAGAAAAGCAGATTGTGTCTTCTCTGTGCCCGGGAGGCAAGGAGCGCATGCGTCGCCTGTTGGATGTTGTCTCCTCCAAGCGTGTGGACTTGTCTGTACTCGTGACGCATACGCACAAGCTGGACGACATTGTCGAAGCCTATGAGTTGTTTGCAAACCAGCGCGACGGCGTGTTGAAAATTGCCATCAAGCCCTGAAAGCAACCCCCATAAAAAACTTTTGTCCACAACAAGCCTTTCTCCCCTCAGCCCAACTGTGGGCTTGGGGGAGGAGGTTTTTTTTTTGAGGTGGTGTCAAACCTCAGCGTACAACGCCATGGTTGTGGCCTGTTTTGCGAGCCTTAAAAAAAACAACCCCGCCTGCATGAGCAAGCGGGGTTTGGGGTGGGTGGAGGCTGTTAAAACTCGCTGCTGCCTACGCGTTGTTTGCCTGCATTTTTCAAGCTTGCTTGGGCGGCGGAGAGGCGTGCAATGGGCACGCGGAAGGGGGAGCAGCTGACATAGTCCAGGCCCACACTCTCGAAGAAGAAAATGGAGGCCGGGTCCCCGCCGTGTTCCCCGCAAATGCCTAGCTTTATGTGGGGGCGCGTTTTGCGTCCTTTTTGGCAGGCCATGTCTACAAGTGCGCCTACGCCTTCGGTGTCCAGGGTTTGGAAGGGGTCCTTCTTCACAATGCCTGTCTCCTCATAGGCCGGCAAAAACCTGCCGGCGTCGTCGCGGGAAAGTCCCCAGGTGGTTTGCGTCAGGTCGTTGGTGCCGAAGCTGAAAAATTCGGCTTCCTTCGCGAGGGAGTCCGCTCGCAACGCAGCGCGTGGAAGCTCAATCATCGTCCCATAGAGGTATTCAAGTTTGAGTTTTTGCTCTGCAAACACTTGGGTGGCCACCTCTTCCACTATTTCCTTGCAAAGGCTGAGCTCTTGCACGGTGGCGGACAAGGGGATCATAATTTCAGGCACCACCTTCTCTTTCCCCTCTTTTTGCACCAGGCAGGCTGCTTCCAAAATGGCGCGCACCTGCATGGCATAAATTTCAGGGTAGGTGATGGCCAGGCGCACGCCGCGGTGGCCCAACATGGGGTTTAACTCGTGGCGCTCATCCGCACGCCGCTTCAAATCCGCAATACCCAGCCCTGTGGCTTTTGCCAAAGCCGCAAACTGTGCTTCGTCCGTGGGCAAAAACTCGTGCAGCGGTGGATCCAACAAGCGGATGGTGACGGGCATGCCGGCCATCTGTTTGAAAAGCGCCACAAAGTCAGCGCGCTGCAGCGGCAACAATTTGGCAAGCGCCACCTCGCGCTCTGCTTTTGTATCCGCCACAATCATCTCCCGCATGAGTGGCACCCTGTCTTCTTCAAAAAACATATGCTCTGTGCGGCAAAGGCCTATGCCTTCGGCGCCAAAGTCCATGGCCACCTTCGCCTCAGAGGCTTTGTCCGCATTGGTGCGGATGCGCATGCGCCTAAACGCGTCGGCCCACGCCATCAACTCGTCAAAATGCACTCCCGTTTGCGCGCCTGTCATGGGTACCTCCCCGGCATAGACGGCGCCGCCCTTGTCGTCCACAGAGAGGGTTAGCTTGTCTCCCTCCTTGAGGACAACCGTCTTCTCCACATGCCCATCCTTCGCATACATGGAAATGGTGGCTGTCCTCTGGGCATAATCAATGTCCATAGCGGAACAGCCCACAATGCAGCATTTTCCAATAACGCGTGCAACAACAGCCGCGTGGCTCGTCATGCCGCCGCGCGCGGTGAGTATGCCCACGGAGGCCTTCATGCCGTGAATGTCTTCAGGCGAGGTTTCTCGGCGCACCAGAATGACGTTTTTGCCCTCGCCGGACATGCGCGCGGCCTCATTGGCGGAAAAAGCAATATGGCCACAAGCGGCGCCGGGGCCAGCGGGCAAGCCTTTGGCAAGCAAAGTTTTGGGAGCTTCGGGGCTGACGGCCGGGTGCAGCAACTCGTCCAACTTGTGAGGGGGGACGCGCAGCACGGCCTCTTGCTTGGAAATGAGGCCTTCGTGCACCATTTCCACGGCCAGGCGCACGGAGGCACGGCCTGAGCGCCCGCCTACGCGGCATTGCAGCAAATAGAGTTTGTTTTTCTGGATGGTAAACTCAATGTCCAACATGTCGCGGTAGTGCTTTTCGAGGAGTTGGTAAATGCGTACCAGCTCCGTATAGCAAGCGGACATTTTCACCTCCAGGGCCTCCTCCCCGCCGGCTTTCTTCGTCACGTTGAAGGGCGTGCGCGTGCCTGCCACCACATCTTCGCCCTGGGCATTGGGCAGCCACTCGCCGAAAAATTCGCGCTCGCCGGTGCGCGGGTCTCTGGTGAAGCAAACGCCTGTGGCAGAGTCCTCACTCAAGTTGCCAAACACCATGGCCTGCACGTTGCAGGCGGTGCCCCACTCGTCGGGAATTTGGTTCATGCGTCTATAGGCAATGGCGCGCTCGTTGTTCCAGGACTTAAACACGGCGCCAATGGCTCCCCACAGCTGCTCTTTGGGCTCTGTGGGGAATGGTTTTTTGAGTTTGGCCTCTACAATGGCCAGGGAGCGTTTGACCAGCTCCTTCAAGTCATCCGCGGAAAGCGCATTGTCGGGCACCGCTTGTTTCAGCTCTTCCGGGTTCATCTTTTCCAGGGCAAGCCCTTTGTTTTTGGCCACACCGCGGCGGAGCTCATCCAACTCTTTTTCAAAATGCTCTTTGGAGACGCCCAGGACGACGTCGGAATACATGGCAATAAAACGGCGGTAGGCATCATAGGCGAAGTGGGGGTTGTTGGTTTCCTTGGCCAGGGCCTGGGCAATTTCTTCATTAAGCCCCAGGTTGAGAATGGTATCCATCATCCCCGGCATGGAGGCCCTTGCCCCGGAGCGCACACTCAACAACAGGGGGGCGTTGGCTTTGCCAAAGTTGCGGCCCACTTCTTTTTCCATGCGTGCAAGGGCTGCTTCTGCTTGTGCTTTAACGCTGTCAGGGAGTTTTGCTTCTTTGGCATAGTGCAAGCATACTTCCGTCGTCAGCGTAAACCCCGGGGGGACGGGAATTCCCAAATTAATCATCTCCGCCAGGTTGGCACCTTTGCCTCCCAACAAGCTGCTCATGGAGCTATCGCCATCAGCCTTTGGGGCACCAAAATAATAACAGTCTTTAGACATATTCGGTTTTTCTCTCTTGGGTTGAAGCCATCAACAAATTGTGTACAAAACGCCGGGAGACAAAGCCCTCAAAGCCTTGCCCTCAAAGCCTTCTCAGGCGGGCCCACCATGCCGCAAAACAAAAAAAAGACAACGCCTATGGCGCGTCGAAGCGCTCTATTCATTTTTTCTTATTGGGGCTTCCACCCTCAAAAGGCCATATTGAGCAGCCAAGGCCATGTTGAGGAGAAAAGGCCATGTTGAGGAGAAAAAACAAGAGGGGGGCAGCCAAGGCCATGGTGTATGCCTGAGGCAGACATGGTTTTTTTTCCAAAAGCCCTCATAATGGCGTTTGTTGGGTGTGGAGGCGAGGCTCAAGAGGTTGGGGGGGTGGAGCCTCAAGAGGAGGTTTTTTTTCAGTGAGGAGAGGAGCATTTGATGAAGAAGCTTGGAATGGTTTTAGCAGTGGCGGCATTGGCATGGACAGCCTGTGGTGATGAGGAGGGTGCCCAGAAGATGGACATCAACCTGGGCAGAAACCCCTGTGAGCAGGCGGGCATTGCTATACTCAACGACTTGATTGATTATTGCAAAGGGAAGACATGTTTCTTTTGCAGATGCTTTCGTGACGGCGAATGCAAGGCGAGCGAGGTGGTGGACGGTGCAAATGACGGTTTTATGCCAGATGAGGAAATGGAGTGCAGGGGTTCAAATTTGCAAACCGCTCAGGAGTGCTTAGACGATAGAAAGTGGTGCAAGGGAATGACGACCCTGGGCGGGGAGATTTCGTGCCAACTGAGCGATCGAGTCGGTTGATAATATTTCCCTTTGCTCACCTCGTGCACAAAAAAGCTCCACCTTGTGCGGGGTTTTTTTTGCAAGCTTTTAAAACTGTTTTTTCGCCTGCGCGGCGGGCCCTGAAAATGAGGTTTTTTTCCTCCGGGGGGAGGGAAAAAAATGAAACAAAAACAAATTCAGGTTTTGTGAAAGCCCTCTAAAAGTCGCGTTATCAACCCCAAGTCTTGCCGAAGGCCCATGCGTCTGGCCAAGGCGTCCAGGGCCTCTATAAACGCTCTTGCGGACTCAAAGCGCCTTTCCGGGTGGACGGCCAAAGCCTTGCGCAATATTAACTCAGAAAAATGGGGCAGGCTCGGGTTGTGGCATGCCACGGAGGGGACTTGTGCGTTTTTCACTTTGTGCATGCGCTCTACCTCGGAGTTGCCCTCAAAGAGGCGGCGGTTGGCCATTAACTCCCACAGCAATATGCCCACGGCATAGAGGTCTGCCTTCTCGTCTATGGGGTGCCCCAGCATGGCTTCCGGACTCATATAAGCGAGGGTGCCGTGCAACTCGTTCTCCCTGAACATTTTTTCACCAAGCAAACGCGCAACCCCAAAGTCAATCAGCTTGACTTCTCCCTCTTTGGACAAAAGCAGGTTTGCAGGGCTGACATCCGCGTGTATGAGGCCATGCCAAATGCCTTCCTCGGACAACTCATGTATATAACAAAGGGCAAGGAGCAGTTGCCTCAATACAAAAACCACCACCTCCAAGGGAAGGAATTGGTTTCTCCTGCGGCATCGCTCATGGAGCTTTTCCAAGGGCTGCCCATCCACCCACTCTTGTACCAAAATGGGGTCGCTCTCCTGCCCAAAACACCCCAGCGTATGCACAATGCATGGGTGCTTGAGGCGCAGCATTAACTCCCCCTCTTTCCTAAACCGCTCTACATGCCTTGCGTCCCTGCGGAAGGCGGGCAAAAGGCGCTTTAAAATGACAAACTCGCTGTGGCGCGGCTTTCCAAACAAGGCCATACTCGTGGCTTTGGCGTGAAAAACCTCGGCCTGGCCGCCGGAAGCAATGCGCGAAAGGAGTTGATAGCCTCCTACTTTTTTCCCTGGTTGCACGTTCATCCACCTAACAAAAATTTTTGTCTGCAGCGGCCCCTGTATTTCAGCTCCGTATTTCAGCTCTGCTCTTTCAACCCTGCTCTTTCAGCCCTGTGTTTCAGCCCCGTGGTTTAGCCCTGTGTTTTAGCCCCGTGTTTCAACCCCGTGTTTCGAGGTTTGTGTTATAGGGGAATATGCGGGGGCGTGGCTATAGCAGGCTTTTATAAAGTGCCTCATATTCCTTGGCTGCGTGCTCCCAGGAGAAGTTAAGGCTCATGGCTCGCTTGCGCAAAGCCAGCAGGCTTTCGGGTTTTTCAAAAAGCGCCAAAGCCCGCTTCAGTGCGGCCTCAAAAGCTTCCAGGGAAAATGCTTTAAACTTAATGCCTGTGGAAAGGCCTTCCTGGGCTGCTCCTTCGCCGGCTTCTGCCTCGTCTATAACAGAGTCCTCCAAACCGCCTATGGCTCGTACGACGGGAATGGCTCCATAGCGCAGAGAATAAAGTTGGTTGAGCCCGCATGGCTCAAACTTGGAAGGCATCATAAAAAAATCACTCCCCGCTTCTACTTGGTGGCTTAAGGCTTCATCAAAACCAATGAAAACCCCCACCTGTTTGGGGAAGCGCTCCGCCATCTCCTTGAAGGCTTTCTCAAAACGCTGCTCCCCTGTGCCCACCACAACAATGCGGGCTCCCGCTTCTACCAAAAAGGGTATGGCTTGGAGCACCAAATCCACACCCTTCTGCTCTACCATGCGGCCTACACTTCCAAAAATGGGAGGACGCTTGGGTGCAGAGGAGGAAGCAGAAGAGGACGATACAGAAGAGGACAATGCAAAACGCTCCAGCAGGGCCACGCTGCAGGCCTCCTTGCCGGACATGTCTTCCGCGCAATAGCCCGAGGGCAAAAACAGGTCGTCAGCAGGGTTCCACAGCTGGCTGTTAATGCCGTTTAAAATGCCGCGCAACACCGAGGAGCGCTTTTGCAAAAGGCCCTCAAGCCCAAAACCATATTCCGCCGTTTGTATTTCCTGAGCATAACGCTTGGAAACGGTGGACAAAGCATCCGCAAATATAAGGCCCGTCTTCAAAAAGGAAAGCTGGCCCCAAAACTCAAAACCCTCAGGGGAAAACAACTCCCAGGGCAGGCCCAACTCATCCACCGCCCAGGAGGGGAAGGTGCCTTGGTAGGCCAGGTTGTGTAGGGTAAGCAAGGTTTTGGCCTGCCCCAACTGCGTGGCCTCATAGCCGCGCTTCAGCGCCAGGGCCGCCAAACAGGTTTGCCAGTCATTCAGGTGCACCACCTGGGGACATAGCCCCAACATTTGCGCCGCGGAAAGGGCCGCCATGGAAAAAAAAGCAAAACGCCGGTGGTTGTCGGCATATTCCACGCCTTTTTCCTCATAAAAACCCGCACGCTCAAAATAAAGGGGCTGGTGCACAAAAAGCGTGCGCAAATTTTCAGAAGCTCTGGCCTCCCAAATTTCTGCCCACTGTGTACCAAAAGGGAAGTGCAGCCACAAAGTCCCCCTCAGGGACAAGGCCTTGCTGGGTACGGTGGCATAGCGCGGTGTTATAACCACCACCTCGTGCCCACGCTCTGCCAACACCGCAGGCAAGGCCCCGGAAACATCCCCCAGGCCCCCCGTCTTCGAGTAGGGGGCTACCTCTGATGATAAAAATAAAATACGCACCCCACCAACCTAACCCATGCCTATAAAAGAGGACACCTGCTTTTGGATGGTGCCTGCGTTTGAAAGCCGGAGAGTGCCCTAAGCTGTTGTTTGAGGGGTGTTTTGCTCTCCTGCGCAAAAACAGGAAGCCCCGCGCCCCCTTTGGGTATTCTTATATTGCAGTTTTGTATGGCGGTTTTGTAGTGCGGTTTTGTAGTGCGGTTTTGTAGTGCGGTTTTGTAGTGCAGTTTTGTAGTGCAATTGTGTAGTGCAATTTTGTATTGCAGCCCCGCCTCAATTTCGACATGGTTTGGCCCATGCCGCTCCCTCTCTCTGCCCCCTTCGCGCGCTTTGAGGCGCTTTTTAACCAGGCCCAAAACGTGGACGCTGAAAATTATAACGCTTTTGTGCTTTCCACCGTTGACGAAAAAACCAGGCCCCATGCCCGCGTGCTGCTTTTAAAAGGTTTTGCAGAAACAGGCTTTGTGTTTTTTAGCAATGGCCTCTCCGCAAAGGCCGTGCAGTTGGCCCACAACCCCCACGCCGCCATGTGCTTCTGGTGGCCCGGGCTTTTGCAACAGGTGCGCGTGGAGGGCACCCTCTCCCAGGTTGCTGAAGAGGAGGCCAATGCCTATTTCGCCACCCGCCCCAGGCTTTCCCAGGAGGGCGCTTGGGCCTCCTTGCAAAGCCAACCCCTCGCCGATAGGCAAACCCTGCTCCTGCGCCTCGCGGAAATACAAGCCCACCATGCCCATAAAACCATTCCACGCCCCCCTCATTGGCATGGCTATAGGCTTTTTCCCCAGTATTTCGAGTTTTGGAAAGCCTGCCCAGGCCGCCTCCATGAGAGGCAATGCTTTGAGCGGCAAGGCCCAGCTTGGAAAACTTTCTGCCTCTACCCTTAGGGCAGGCCCTAAGGCAGCCCCATGCGCCTTTCTCCCACCACGCCTAAGCTGAGCTTAAGGGGAAGGCCTCCTTTAAAAATAATTCTCCCCAGGGTTGCATTTCAGCCTTGGGCAGGCAATTTAAAAGGGCCATGGCCCACTTTAAAAATACGCTTCAGCTTGGAAACAAAACCTTCTCCCTCCACAGCCTCGCCGCCTTTTATAAACATGCCCCCCATGCCAACCAACTGCCCTTCTCCCTCAAAATTCTCCTGGAAAACCTCCTGCGCTTTGAGGATGGGCGCATCGTCAAAAAAGAGCATATTGAGGCCCTGGTAGCCTTTGCTCCCGGCAAGCCAAGCAACATGGAAATTGCTTTTACGCCTGCGCGCGTTCTGCTGCAGGACTTCACCGGCGTGCCTTGCGTTGTGGACTTGGCCGCCATGCGCGAAGCCTTGCAGGCCATGGGGAAAAACCCTCAAAAAATAAACCCCTTAAGGCCTGTGGATTTGGTGATTGACCATTCTGTTATGGTGGACCACTTTGGCTCTACCCAAGCCTTTGAGGACAACATTGCCCTGGAGTTTGAGCGCAACCAGGAGCGCTATGCCTTTTTAAAGTGGGGACAAAAAACTTTTAAAAATTTCCGCGCCGTCCCTCCGGATACCGGCATTTGCCACCAGGTTAACTTGGAGTATTTGGCCCAGGTTGCCTTCCTCGGGCCCCAGGAGCAACTCTATGCCGACAGCCTTGTGGGGACGGACTCTCATACCACCATGGTTAATGGCCTGGGTGTTTTGGGCTGGGGCGTGGGCGGTATTGAGGCCGAAGCCGCCATGCTGGGGCAACCCATCAGCATGCTGATCCCCGAGGTGGTGGGGGTGTGCCTTAAAGGGAAATTGCCCGAAGGCGCCACCGCTACGGATGCGGTGCTGACGCTGACACAAATGCTGCGCAAAAAAGGCGTCGTCGGCAAGTTTGTAGAGTTTTTCGGCCCCGGCATGCACGCGCTGGCACTCACCGACCGCGCCACCATGGCCAACATGGCCCCTGAGTATGGCGCCACCATGGGCTTTTTCCCCGTGGATGAGCGCACCTTGGAATATTTGCGCCTGACAGGCCGCAGCGAAGAGCGGCTGGCCCTCGTGGAGGCCTTCTGCAAACACCAGGGCCTGTTTGCAAACCCAAACCATGAGCCCATTTTCTCCGAAACCCTGGAGATGGATTTGGGCGCTGTCCTCCCTTGCCTGGCAGGCCCCTCCCGCCCGCAAGAGCACGTTGCTTTAACCGCACTCAAAACCACCACCACCCAGGCCCTTCAACGTTTAAGCAAAACCGAGGCCCCCTCCGCTGTGCAGGTGCAACAAGCTGAGCAAAGCTTCCCCTTGGAGCATGGCAGCATTGTTATTGCGGCCATTACCTCTTGCACCAATACCTCCAACCCCTCGGTGCTGATGGCCGCCGGCCTCCTCGCCAAAAAAGCCGTGCAACAGGGCCTTCGCTGCAAACCCTGGGTGAAAACCTCACTGGCCCCAGGCTCCCAAGTGGTTGTGGATTATTTGAGCCAGGCCGGACTCCTCCCCTATTTGGAAGCCCTGGGCTTCCATGTGACGGGGTTTGGCTGCACCACCTGCATCGGCAACTCGGGCCCTCTGCCCCAGGCCATTGCAGAAGCCATTTCCTCAGGCAACCTGAATGTGGCCGCTGTACTCTCCGGCAACCGCAACTTTGAAGGGCGCATCCACGCCCAGGTGAAACTCAATTTTTTGGCCTCGCCCCCGCTGGTGGTGGCCTTCGCACTGCATGGCAAGGTTAATGTGGATTTGAGCCAAGAGGCTGTGGGCATAAGCCGCGACGGAAGGCCCGTCTTCCTCAAGGATATTTGGCCAAGCAACTCGGAAATAGAAGCCGCCATGGCCTCCTCCCTAAAGCCGGAATATTTCCAAAAACGCTATGCCAAAGCCCTCGAAGGCAATGCCCTCTGGAAGGCCCTCAAAGTCCCCCAAGGGGATACCTTTGTTTGGGAGAAGGACTCTACCTATGTGCGCAAGCCCCCCTTCTTCGAGGGAATGCCGACCACCCCCGCACCCATGGCTGACATTGTTGAAGCCAGAGCCCTCGCTATGCTTGGCGACTCTGTGACCACCGACCATATTTCCCCCGCGGGCAATATTGCTCAAAACAGCCCCGCCGCACAATACCTCATGGAAAACGGCGTTCAGCCTGAGGACTTTAACTCCTATGGCGCAAGGCGCGGCAACCATGAGGTTATGCTGCGCGGTACCTTCGCCAACATTCGCCTCAAAAACCTGCTGCTGCCCGGCAGCGAGGGGGGCCTGAGCCTGCACCTGCCCTCCGGAGAGCAGGGGAGCATTTATGAGGTGGCCATGCGCTATGCGGCGCAGAAAACGCCGCTGGTTGTTATTGCGGGCGCGGAATATGGCACCGGCTCCAGCAGGGATTGGGCTGCCAAGGGGACACGCCTTCTGGGGGTACGCATGGTTATTGCCAAAAGCTTTGAGCGCATCCACCGCTCCAACCTCATTGGCATGGGCGTGTTGCCGCTTGAGTTTGTGCAAGGCCAGGATGCTCAAACCCTGGGCCTGGATGGCAGCGAGTTTTTCTCCCTCCAAAACCTCGCCCAAACATTAAAGCCCCAGGCTACCTTAAGCCTCCATGCGCGCCACCCCTCAGGCACAAAAAGCACCTTTGAGGTGCTTGCCCGCATAGATACGCCCAATGAGCTGGACTATTATGCGCACGGTGGCATTCTGCAATATGTGCTGCGCCAACTGGCCGCAGAGGCTTAAGCGCGCTTTCACTTTGACATGAGCTCTTCGTGAGGCAAACGAAAGCTTGCCTCAAGTGAAACCGGCCCAGGGCGTGTCGTCCTGAGCACTTTCATGCGCGGGTGTGGCTGAGTTTTCCAAGGCAGCTGCCTTCAAAACCCAGCATTGTTTTTGCGCGGTGAGCAACGCCAGATGAGGCGCTCTGGCCTCTTGGGTTTTCAGGGGCAGTTTTCAGGAGCAAGGGAGGTTTTCAGCCCTGGGTGTACCGCGGTTTCCGCTGAGCTCTCCACGGCACATGTCATAAATGGCCAGGGAGTGGGTGGGCAGATAACACCACTCCAGGGTGGTGGGGCTCCTCTGGAAGCTGCGCGCTTTGGGAGCTGTGGTATAGGTGACCGTATCCACAACCTCTTCGCCGGCCAGGAGGGTGAGGCTTTTTCTATCGCTTTCAGGGGAGCTGTTGGGGAGGCTGAGTGTCAGCAGCCCGTCTGCCTCAAGGCAGCCGTTGTTTTGTTCTGAGGCGGAGCGCACCAGCAGAAAATAGCTGTTGGCTTCAACGGAGAGGCAGTTGTCAGCGTTTATTTTTTGGGAGCGGCTGAGGGTTCTGAGCTCAAGGCCGTTTAAATCCACCTCTTCCAGGGCCCAAAGCTCCACCCACTCTGCCTCTGCCTCTGTGAGGCCTGCCCCCGGAGAAACCATCAACTCATTCAGCAACAGCTGGCCCGGCTGCGGCACGCGTATTTCACGCACCACACCCTCTTCCACACAGCTTCCAGGAGGCAGCTTGCTTTCTGGCAACTCACCGGGCTCTGTTTCGCCCGGCACAGTGGGCAACTCGTTTTTTGTGCAGGCGGCATTGGGTTTTTGTGGGGAGCCATAATTCACTCCATCATAGGTGGTATCCGCTTCGGCATAACACCAGAGCGCATCTGCATGGGTACCTTGCCTGGAGAGGGCGCGGCCCACCTTGGTAGAGGAATAAGAGGCACTGTCAATGGTGTCCCCGCCTATGTTGCGAAGGCCCACAGTGGCTTGGGTATTGGGGAGTGCACCCAGGGCCCTTGCATAGCCAATATCCACATGCGCAGGGAGCCTCTCTGGGGGGACATCACCCAAAACAACATAGGCCCCCGGGGGAATTTCCATGCGGGGGAGGGCAAAGCGTTTCTCTTTGCCTGTGGTACCCGGAATGAGGAAAAGCTCCAAGCCCCACAGGGACAAGGCCTCGTCGGTGGGGTTATAAATTTCAATATATTCCTTTTCAGTGTCTATGCCCTGGGGATCTGCCATTATTTCCATCATCAGCAGTTGCCCTTCCTCCAGGGGAACATGGCCCTCCGGAGGAATAGGGTTGCCACGCTCTACACAGGCCAAAGCCATGCCCAACGCCATGCCAACAACACCACACAACCACCTGTTTTTTTCCTGCATACCAACTCCTTATGTGTGAGGGGGAAAGGCCATTGCCGCTAAAACCGATAACTCAACTCCAAGCGCATATGCCCGTCATTGCGCTCTCCTGTGCGTTTTCCCAAAGCGCGCCCAAAAGCCCAGGCATAGTGCGCTTCAAAGTTGTGGGCCAACGTTGCATGCACAACCAACCGCAGCCACAAGAGGTGCCCCAGGCGCTGTGTGTCCCCCCAATCCTCCTGCCTCCAGAGCAGCCACAAGCTGGGCGAAAACCACCGCCATGCCTGCCAACGCCACTCGGCCTCGGCCTCCATGCCATTGCCCCATGCCGTGGGGTTTGAAACAAAGCGTTTGCGAAAGCCGCCCACCCTCAAAAGCAGCGACATGTTTTTGAGGGGCACCATTTTTAAACCCACCGAGGCGCGCAGAGCATTGCACAAACTGCTGGAGCTGCTCTCCACCTCCTCCTCGCACATGGCCTGGCTTTGTTTAAAGAGGTTGCGGCTTGAGGAGGAGAAGCTGACAAAGGGCTTCAGTTGCCTGAAGGCTTGCCACTCCAAGCGCAGGCGGGACTCCAAATGGAAAGTACCGCTGGGGGTGAGGTTATAGCCCTCAAGTATTTGCCACAGGTTGAAGGAGGCATAGAGGAGCAGTGGGGAGAGTTTCCATTGGCTATGCGCAAACACCCCCCACTCATTAATGGCGCGCGCTCCCCAAAACATGTTGGGGCCGGCGCGGGGTTTGGCCATGGGGTTTTTAAAGCGAGGGGAAAGCCAACGCAACTCCAGGCCTGAGTGTTGAGGAGGCGCTTCATTTTCCACGCGCACAACAGCGGCAAAGCCACCGCCGCCCTCCTCATCAAAACTGCGGCTGGCTTCCCCGGCCACAAGCCACATGTCCACCTGGGCTTGTGCATGGAGGCCCAGGGCGCCAAATGCGCCGTTGAGTGTAGAGGCCCAGGGTTGGAAGCGGGGCTTTAAGGGAGAGAGGCCAAAGCGGTTGTCGGCCATATAGCCCACCATGCCCAGGGAAAATGAAGGCGAGTGCGCGTGTGCAGCCATGCCCAGCAGGCGCTCCTCAAAGGCATTGGCTAAGGTTGCATAGCTGTGGCGCAAAGGGTGGTGGCCTTCTACATAGAGGGGAGGGGCAGAGCATGGGCTTTGTGGAGGGAAAGAGGGGCTTGCAGAGGCAGCCTGGGGGCAGGCAGCCGGGTTGAAGAAGGCATATTGGTATAAGTCTCTGCTTTGCCATGAGGCAAAAAGCGTCCCCTCCAACTCCCAGCCAGAGGAAAGCGGCAACGTGGAGGAGAGCGCCAACCCGCGAAAGCCCTCAACAAAGCCAAAATCCGGCGTTATATATATTTGCTCGCTTTGTTTGCAGCCGCTGCCCAGGCTTGAGGGGCATTTGCGTTTGTTTTCCCTCTGCATTCGGCTATATTCCCCCACCTCAACGCCGTGGGGCCTTTGTTTAAAGCTGTTGCTGAGCGTCAGCCTCTCACCAAAACCCAAACGGAAATTCCCCACACTCAGCTGCACATTTTTCCATTGCGCCTGTGCAAAAACAGAAGGCAGCCTCAACAAAAAACCCTCAGCCTTGGCATGCAGTTGCCCCGTTTGCTCCTCAACGCGGAGCTTTTGGGCATAGAGGCGGGTGAGGTTTAAGTTTGCCCCCACGCGAAAGCCCAGGGTGGACTCCAGGCGCATGCCCACAAGCACCGGAGGCATACGCTCATCCGTCCAGGTGCCCGCTGTTTTGAGGTGGAAGCGGCCGCCCATGTTGTGGGTGCTGCGCACAAAGGGGCGCAGCTGCCGCGCCTGCTCCTCGCTGACAAGCCCTAAGCCCAGCCACGCCTCCACCCCGCCAAGGCGGCCATGCTTTTGTCGGTATGCAAGCAAGGCCTCCACTTCCGCCTGCAAAAGGCCAGGCAACTCCAAAAGCTCAGCCCGCGTGGCCGTTTCAGGCTCCACACCCTCTTGCCAAAGCCTCAAAAGGCTTTGCAAACTCTCCTCGGAAAGCTCCCCCCGCTCCGCAAGGGCCAGCAACTCCTCCTCAGAGCCTATTTCCCCCAAGGGTACCTCATAGAGGGCGGACAAAGCCGCGCCTGCAACCACCACCCATTCCACTGCAGCCTCCTGAAATACGCACACAAACGCCGACGGACAACGGCCGCTCTACAACCACCGACGGACAACTGCTGCCCTCTGCTACCCTCTGCTGACTGACGCTGACTGACGCTGACTGAACACCACGGACAGCTAAATACGTAATGTGTTATAAAACCCCAGGTATACATACATGCATAGCTATGCAAAGTCAACACAAAAAAGGAGGGGGGAGCTTGTTTTTTTGCCGCGCTTTTCTCTGCAACATATGGCAAATTATGATAAAATCTCTCTCAATGCCCGTCTCTGAACATGCCTCAGGAGTTTGAGAAAATAAAGCGCTTTATAGCGGTGTTTTCTGTAGCACCCAGCCCAGAGGGGCCTGGGGATGACGCTTGCCTGTTGTCCAAAAAGAGGGGGCGGCTGTGCCTCACAACGGACGCCACCATAGAGGGTATACATTTTTGCAGAAAGCATTTCTCCTTGGGGGACATAGGGCACAAGGCCCTGGCCGCCAATTTGTCTGATTTGGCGGCCATGGGGGCGGCGGCGGATTTTTGGTTGTGTGCCCTGGGCTTGCCTTCGGGGTTTGGCATGCGCGGGCTGAAGGCTTTGGCCGAAGGCATGTTGCCTTTGGCCCAGCGGCATGGGCTGCGCCTTGTGGGGGGCAACATAACGGCCTCACCTGTGCTGAGCCTCACCCTCAGCTTAGGGGGGTGGGCCTCAAAGCCCTTGCTGCGCTCCACGGCCAGGCCAGGGGACAAACTCTATGTTATAGGCAGCCTGGGGGAGGCGGCGGCAGGGCTTTTTGCCATGCAGCACGCCTTGCGCGTGCCCAAGCGTTTTTTGCAGGCACAGCGGCGGCCCAAGCCCTGGCTGGAAGCCGCGCAGGCAGCAGCCCCCTATGCGCGCGCAGCCATTGATGTTTCTGACGGGATGCTTCAGGATTTGGGGCACATATGCCAAGCCTCCGGCATAGGTGCCAGGCTTGAAGCCTCGGCCCTGCCCATTCCGGCGGCGTTAAAGCGCTGTTTCCCCAAACAGGCTTTGCGCTTTGCGCTTTGTGGGGGGGAGGACTATGCCTTGCTTTTGGCCATTCCCCCTCAAAAGGCCAAAGTTGTGGAACAGCAGTGGAGGGCCCAAAGTTGCCCTTTCACTTGTGTGGGCAATTTTATAAACTCCAAAGGTATATGGTTGGATGGGCGGCGGGTTTCCGCCCAAGGTTTCCAGCATTGAGGTGGTTTTTTTGAGGCCAACAAAGAGCGGCGGCGGGGTGGTTTTTCTTTTTCCTCCTGGGTGAGAGCGGGCGGGTGTTGGAGAAACAGGAGGGCACGCGGCCTTGTCCGCACAGAGGGGGCTTATGTCCATTCACGTTTTACTCGTTGAAACAGACACTGTGGTGGTGGAGCTGCTCTCCCAGTGGTTAAAGCAGCAAGGCATGGAAGTGGTTTCCTGCGTAGATACAGCGGAAGCCGCGCTGCAAGCTTGTGCCATGCACAAGCCCCAGTTGGCTTTTGTGGCCCTCAAGGCCTTGCCAACCTCTGCCAAGGAGTTGCTTTTGCAAATGCAGGCGGAATACCCCGCTATGCAAATGGTGGTCAGCAGCTTTTGGGGCTCCTGGGAAGAAATACAGGAGGCCAAACTGTGGGGAGCCAAAGCCGGCTTTTCCAGGCCCCCCAACCCCCAGGAGCTTCAACGTGCCCTCCTGGCATGCGAGGTGGGCTTAGAGGCGGGTGAGGGAGCCGGCGCGCCTTAAGGGCATGCCCGAGGCTTTCTTTTGGAAATGGAGCTGGTTTTTTTGTTTAAACCTTGCAGCAAAAGCTGGCATAGTCCCCACAATTGAAACCCTCCTCTTACCCATTCCCACTGGGCCGCTATACCCTATTAAAGCAGTGGAAGTCTGATGATTGGGGAATTGAGTTTTTGGCACGCCAAGAAGGCTTGGCGGGCTGCTCAAAACTCGCTTTTCTGAAGACACTCGCCAAGCCTGTAGCTATAGATCCAACCTTCGTCGAGCTCTTCCTCAACGAGGCACGCATTGCCGCTCGCCTCTCACACCCCAACATTGTCCAAATTTATGAGTTGAATGAAGTCAACGGGGAATATTTTATTGCCATGGAATATGTGCACGGACACCACCTGGGCACAGTTTTGCAAGCCATGCAAAGCAAGTCCCTCTCCTTTTTGCCCGTGCTGGCCGCTCAACTGTGCATCCAAATACTCCTCGGACTGCGCTATGCACATATGCTGGAGGATGAGCAGGGCCGCCCCCTGAACCTCGTCCACAAAAACTTGTGCCCCTCCAATGTGCTGCTTGGCTTTAATGGCGCCGTCAAAATCTGCAACTTCGGCATTCCAAGGACCACACCTCCCGAAGCCAAAGGCGGACGCGCGCTTTATGTCGCCCCAGAGCAATATGTGGACGGCAGAATTGATGCGCGCGTGGATGTTTATGCCACAGGCGTTCTGCTCGCCGAGTTGCTGCTTGGAAAAATTCCACGCCATTGCAACAATGCACAACAACTCACCACAGCCATAAGCCAACTCCCCAGCGTTTCTTCCACACTCGCCGATATTGTCGCCTGCGCGCTTTTCCTCAACCGGGACGAGCGCTTTGAGTCCGCTCGGGAAATGGCCTTGGCCCTGGAATATTATATTGAGGCCGCAGACGCCTCACAAGTGACGGTGGAGTTGGCCAACTTCCTCCAAAAACTCTTCGGAAACAACACCAGCAACCCCTGGCTGTTTTATGAAATGAGCCTCCTGGAAGCGGACGAACACTTAAGCCAAACCCCTTCCGAGCCCAATATACCCGATGAAAGCCCGCTCTTGCCCCCCCTTCAGCAAAGCAAAGGAAAAACAAGGCTCCCCAAATACCTCGCCGCCTGCCTTCAATGCTCCCCTCCTCCCTATTTGAAATGGGCCCTGGCAAGCCTCCTGCTCGTCAGCACCTTGTGCGCCATCGCCTGGTGGCTGTTTCATATTTAGAAACAGAAACCAAAACAAATGCTTGGGTGCACCATGGGCCACAGCTCCCCAGGCATATAAAAGCTTTTTTTGAAAAGGCCCTAACAGCGCTTTGTCAGACAAAGCTCCAAAAGATAGAAGAGGGGGATGATTTCAGCCCTAGTCAACACAACAGTCTCCTTTGACCGGTTTTGGCGGTGGATGGTGGAGCACCCTCATTGTATTTTGCGCATAGGTTGTGCGGAGTGTACTCTGTTTGACCATGAAAACTTTCACTGGGAGTTTTCAGACGAGGAAGGGCATGCCATTGTACAAGTGTTGCTGGGCAAACAGCTGATAGGAGAAATGGCCATTGAGCGCAGCGAGGTGCTTTGTGTCCAGGCCTCCATAGACACCGAAGAAGCCGACAAAGGCCTCTGGCTGTTTGAAATTATGGCCGGCACCAAAGAAGAGCCTTTCCTCGCCTGGCATTTTTTGATGGCACACAACATGGAACATATACACAAACATGCCATATTGAAGCATTGACTTGGAGGAGAAGCTTATCCCTGGGCCATTGAAACGGAGAAGCCACATGCCACAACGCGTCGTCATTGCCGCTACGGCACGTACCCCCTTTGCGAGGGCTTTGTGCGGGGAGCTGAAGGACATGCGGCCGGATGAGTTGGCCGCAAGGGCACTCCAAGAGGCTTGGGCGCGCGTCGGCGGCCTCCCCCCCCAACACATTGAAGCGCTTGTTGTGGGCTGCGCCATGCCCGAAGCAGAGCAGGGCATGAATGTGGCACGCATTGCCGGCTTGCGGGCAGGCTTTCCGGAATGCGTGCCGGCAATGACGCTCAGCCGCTTGTGCGCCTCAGGCCTGGACTCCATTGCACATGCGGCCCTGGGCATTGCACTGGGGAAAATGGAGGTGGCCATTGCCGGTGGCCTAGAGTCCATGAGTCGCCTTCCCCTGGGGGGGAGCCCCCTATACACCCACCCCACCCTCATGCAAACCCTCCCGAAAGCCTATATAAGCATGGGAGCCGCCGCCGACAACATGGCGGCCCAGTTTAACATCAGCAGAAAACAACAGGACGCCTTCGCCTTTGAAAGCCAACGCCGCGCCATACAGGCCCAAAAAGCAGGCTACCCCCAGGAGGAGCTTTTCCCTGTGCCCCTCAGCGGGGTGGACCCAAAGGGAGGCGTGCACCCCAGGGTGCTTGGCGAAGACACAACGCCACGCGCGGACACCACCCTTGAGGGCCTCGCCAGCCTCAAACCCAGCTTCCACGCACAAGGCACCGTGACAGAGGGCAACACGGCTCCGCTGACGGATGGGGCGGCAGCAGCGGTGCTGATGAGCGAGGCCAAAGCCCAAACCCTGGGCCTTCGCCCCCTGGGCTATTTTGTGGACCATGTTTGCCTCGGCCTACCCCCAGCCCTCATGGGCGCGGGCCCCGTGCCAGCCATCCACAAACTGCTGGAGCGCCACAAGCTTTCAACAGCCGACATTGACTTATTTGAAATAAACGAGACCTTCGCCGTCCAAACCCTGTATTGCCAACGCGAGTTAAATCTGGATGCGGCCAAACTCAACCCCAACGGCGGCTCCCTCGCCTGGGGACACCCCCTGGGCGCCACCGGCATACGCCTCGTCGGCACAGCCCTGCGGCAACTTGCACGTACAGGAGGGCGCCGCGCCATAATAGCCCTATGCATAGGCGGTGGCATGGGGGCGGCGGCACTCCTGGAAAGGAGCAACTGAAGTAATGCAAAACAACATGTTAAAAATGCTGGGTTGGACATGGGCCTTCGGGTGCATTTTGCTGGTAGCCATAGGGGCCTGGCTTGGGCTTGTTTGGGCCCCTCCTGAAAAATACATGGGGGAGGTGCAACGCATTATGTATGTACACGTCCCCTTTGTGCAGGTGGCACTGTTGATGGTGGTGGCCAATTTTGTGGCCTGTTTGGGCTACCTTTTTTCAGGGCGGTGGGTGTTTGATGCTTTGGCCCAGTCCACCGCGGAGGTGGGTTTGTTATTTGGCAGCATAGGCGTCGTGCTGGGAGCCGTTTGGGGCAAACCCACCTGGGGCGCCTATTGGACGTGGGATGCGCGCCTGACAGCCTCAGCGGTGCTGCTCATTGTTTATTATGGCTATTGGGCCCTCAGGAAGTTTAGCGAGGAGCCAGAGCGGCGCGCACGCTGGAGCGCCGTGGTGGGCATTTTGGCCGCCGCCAATGCCCCCATTGTTTATTTTTCCGTGCGCTGGTGGCGCTCCATACACCAAGCCGCCACGGGAAAAATGGACATTGAGGGGGCCATGCGCTTTGCCTGGCACTATAACAGCATAGCCTTTTTGTGTACCGCCCTCCTGTTTGTTGTGGTGCGCACCCAACTGGCCCTCAAACAGCAAAGCCAGGAGTTGGCCTTGCCACCACCACCACCTGCACCACCTGCAGCACCCTCAGCACCTTCAGCCAACCCGGAGGCCCCATGAGTGGAATTTTGCAAAGCCTGTGTACACTTTTTTTGGCCACCCCCTTGCCTGAAGAGGCCTTGCATGCAGGCCGCATCCACGGGGGCTGGGGTTATATTATTTTCAGCTATGCCCTCGCCTGGCTTGGCCTGCTGGCCTATGCCGCCTATTTGCTGCTGCTGCGCAGCCAACTGTCTCGCTTGCCACCCCCAAGCCCCTTGCCCGGTGGTGGGCCAGCTGATGGCCACCCAACTCAAGAGAAAGCTTTGGGGCCTTCTCCTTCAGGTTTATGAGGGGGGGCCATGTGCATTTCAGCTTATTTCAGCAGGGCATGTATAGGGTTTTGGGCCTGGCTGGCGGCATGTCTGGCGGCATGCTTTTGGGTGTTGGCCTGTGTCCCCCCCCGCCCACCCCAACCTGCCCCTCTTTTGGAAACACGCCTGGAGGAGGCGCCCCCCTTTGGGGTTGAGCCAACTCCGGAGCCTGAGGGCTGGGTTGCCCACCCCACCTTGCGCATACGTGCCGTGGGGGATGTGATGTTGGGGACGGACTTTCCCGAGGGTTATTTGCCTCCGGACAATGCCAACATTCTCCAGGGGGTGAAGGCCTTGCTTGGAGCTGAAGGTAGGGCTGAGGGGGTGGATGTTGTTTTTGCCAACCTGGAGGGCCCCTTATGCAATGGCGGAGAAACCACCAAGTGCGCGGCCGGAGGTCGCTGCTATGCCTTCCGCATGCCGGGGCCTTATGTACACCATTTGAAGGAGGCCGGCATTAACGTGGTTTCAACGGCCAACAACCACTCGGGAGATTTTGGCGAGGAGTGCAGCCGTCAAACCGAGGCTTTTTTGGATGCTGCGGGCATTGCCTGGTCCGGCTCCCCGGGCAGCGTGGCTTTTTTGCAGCGCCATGGGCGCCGTGTAGCCGTGCTGGCCTTCCACACCTCGCCGCGCACCAACAACTTAAACAACCTGCCCGAGGCCCTGGCGCTTTTGGCCCAGGCAAAGCGGGAGGCGCACTGGGTGGTGGTTTCCTTCCACGGTGGGGCGGAGGGGGCTTTGGCCACGAGGGTACCGCAGGGGAAAGAAATTTTTTTAAAGGAGGACCGCGGCAACTTGCGCCTCTTTGCGCGCAGCATGATAGAGGCGGGGGCGCACCTGGTATTGGGCCATGGCCCGCACGTGCTGAGGGGCATGGAGTTGTGGAAGGGAAAACTCATTGCCTACTCCCTGGGGAATTTTGCCACCTATGGGCGTTTTGGCCTTGCAGGCCCCTTAGGCATAGGGGCCGTGCTGGAGGTGGTGCTGGACGAGGAAGGAAATTTTAGAGAGGGCCAGGTTTTTTCCACAAAGCAGGTGGACAAAGGTTTTGTATTGCCGGACGCAGAGGGCAAGGCCTTTGTGGCCTTAAGGCAACTGTCGGCTTTGGATTTTCCCCACACAGGGCTGGGCATAGGCCTGGACGGCAAGCTTTATAAAAACCCCCTTCAAGCCTTGCCCGCGCTGAGGGTTTTGCCCGCCTTTTTAGCCCCCTGGTTTTAGCCCCTTAGGCCGGTTGAGCGTGCTTCTACGGGAGGCTCCCCCAAGCTTTCTTTCCACCCAGGCTCCCCCAAAGCACTCCAGAAAGCATGATGCCAACATAAAACCGGTTGAGGCCCAGGCTGGCAGCAGGGGGCACCTCATTTTTCGCAACAGAATTCTTGTAGAATGGAATAAAGCATGTCAAAATTGCACCAATTTATTTGTTGTTGTTAATTTACGAGTGTTTGAGTGCTCGAACTGTTTTTTTTGAGGGAGAATATTTATGCAGGTGTGGAAAACATTGGGATTGAGTTTGTCCATGGCATTGTTGGTCGCCTGCGACGGCGGAGGTATTTGGGTCAACAGAAGTTTGGATTCTGAATGGTGCACCATAGGCGGCCTCCCCTGCACCGACCCGGGGCAAACATGCCAACCGAATAACCCAGGCGGCTCCGAGGGCACCTGCCAGCCGCTGATGCCGCTGAAATGTGAAGGAACCAGAGCAATAAGCTGTGCTGCCCTCTGTTGCGACAGCGCGACGGAGGCTTGCTTTGAGGGCGCATGCCGAGCCATATGTGAAGAGGACCGTGGCTGCACCCAAGCAGGCGAAGTGTGTGAAGCCATGGACAACGCAGGCGACACACCAAAAGTATGCCAGCCAGGTTGCCGCGTGGGCGATGATGACAGCTGCGCAGGTGGACACATTTGCGAGGGTGCGGCAAATGCTCAAGCCGGCGAGATGGGCGCCTGCCAACCGGGATGCCGCGTGAGGCAAGACGACAGCTGCCCGACTGGACAGATTTGCGAAGGTGAAGAAAATGCACAACTTGGCGACCCTGGCACCTGCCGGATTGGGTGCCGCGTGGGCGCTGACAACAGCTGCCTCGGGTGGCGGATTTGCATAGGCGATGAGGTGGGCGCAACAAATGGCGACCCCGGCACCTGCCAAGCAGGCTGCCGTGTGGGCAATGACGACACTTGCACAGTGTGGCAAATTTGCATAGGGGATCCGGGCACACAAGAGGGCGACCGAGGCACCTGCACGGATGGATGCCGCGTGGGTGATGACGACACTTGCCCTAATTGGCAAATCTGCGAGAGTGAGAACCCGGGCGCACAAGAAGGCGACTCCGGCCGCTGCCAAGCGGGGTGCCGTATGGGCGATGACGACACCTGCCCAGATAATCAAGTTTGCGCGAGTGATGACCCGAGCGCACAAGATGGCGACCCTGGCATTTGCTCTTAATGAGGTGTCAGCTTTCTCCTTGAAAGCCCAGCTGCAGCAAAAGGCTGTTGCAAAACAAAAGGGGTGCTCCGAGAGGGGCGCTCCTTTTTTTTGGGGCTTTGCACCACAGAGCCCCCCAGAGCAAAACCTCAGCTGGGCCCTTGGAAGGCCCCGAAAGGCTCCCAGAGTTTTCCGGGAAGGTTTCAAAACCGTTTTTTCGCCTGTGCGGTGGACGTTTAAAACAAGGTTTTTTCTGCACGGTGCAGGCAAAGAGAAAACCCCTTTAAAACTCTCCTTTTAATAGCGGTAGTGCGCTGGCTTATAGGGTCCATCGGCGCAAAGGCCCAAATAGTGGGCCTGCTCCTCAGAAAGCCTTGTCAGCTTGGCACCCAGCTTTTTAAGGTGCAGGCGGGCCACTTTCTCGTCGAGGGTTTTGGGCAGCATATATACGCTGCCGGGTTTGAGGGTGCTACCCTCCACCTTCAGTGCTCCCCACAGCCACATTTGGGCCAGGGTTTGGTTGGCAAAGGAGTTGGACATCACAAAGGAGGGGTGTCCTGAGGCGCAGCCCAAATTAACAAGGCGGCCGCGTGCCAGCAGCGTCAGCACCTTGCCGTTGGGGAAAATGAAGCGGTCCACCTGCGGTTTGACGTTTTCCTCACGTATGTCTTTCTGCGCCTCCAGCCAGGCCACATCAATTTCACAGTCAAAGTGGCCTATGTTGGCCAAAATGGCGCCGTCCTTCATGGCCTGCAAGTGCTCTGCGCGCACCACCTTTGTGCAGCCTGTGGCCGTCACCACAATGTCGGCATGCGGCGCGGCCTCTTCGAGTGTCACCACGCGGTAGCCCTCCATGGCGGCTTGCAACGCACAAATAGGGTCAATTTCGGTTATCCACACTTGTGCGCCCATGCCGCGCGCGGACTGTGCACAGCCTTTGCCCACGTCCCCAAAGCCGCACACCACCACGCGCTTGCCGGCCACCATAACATCCGTGGCGCGTTTAATGCCGTCGAGGAGGGACTCGCGGCAGCCATAGAGGTTGTCAAACTTGGATTTTGTCACCGAGTCATTCACATTAATGGCGGGGCACAGCAGGCGGCCTTGTTTGGCCATCTCATAGAGGCGGTGTACACCGGTGGTGGTTTCCTCAGAGAGGCCGCGGATGGCGTCTTCGCCCTCAAACAGCGCGGGGTATTTCTCGTGCAGCCATTTTGTCAAATCCCCGCCGTCGTCCAAAATGAGGTTGGGGCCAAGGCCTCCCTCAAAGGCAAACACCTGGCGCTGAAGGCACTCCTCATATTCGGCTTCGGTTTCGCCTTTCCATGCAAACACGGGAATGCCGGCTTTGGCCATGGCAGCCGCAGCATGGTTTTGCGTAGAATAAATGTTGCAGCTGGTCCACGTCAGCTTCGCCCCCAGGGCCACGAGGGTTTCCATCAGCACCGCCGTCTGCACCGTCATGTGCAAACAGCCCGCAATGCGCGCGCCCCGAAGGGGCTGCATAGCGGCATATTCCTCGCGCAAGGCCATGAGGCCCGGCATTTCTTTTTCGGCGGCTTCAATCTCTTTGCGCCCCCATGCGGCAAGCCCCAAATCCTCCACCTTGCAGGCGGGGTATTCATTTCTCTCAAACATGGTTGAGGCCTTTAACATAAAACCGTGGGGAATGTTTTTTTCTGCATTTAAGCGGGAGCGTTTTTTCACCAGGCGGCGGTCTATCGTACACTGGGGTTTTGAAGCCCGCCTACATTCCTCAATATGGGCAAGTTGTAGGGCCCAGCTCCCCCGGTATTGTTGGTTTCAACCCACTCCCAAATATTTTCAAAATCCCACGCGCTGGCCCCACCCGTCGTCGCCCAATGGCTGGCCGTTGTCCACCAATGGGGGTCGCTGACGGAGTTGTCGCCGCTTAGGGGGAGGTTTTGGCCGTGTTCAGTATAGCGGCCAAACATCAAACTCTCCGGGTCCAAAAGAGCGTTTTCTGCATAGAGTTGCATGTCCGCTCTGGCATAATTCATAATGGTTGCGTTGTTCCAAAAAGCGATGCGCGTGGGCGTGGTATGCGCCCATAAGCTCCTCACACTTGGGCTCAGCGCCACGCAGTTCCTCACGGTGCCCTCCCCACCCCCTGCCACGCCGCCCATGCTGTAGCTGCCCGTACCTATGTTGCCCGTGGCATAACAGTTTTCTACCACGCCACCATTGTTCCACCCCACCACGCCGCCACCGTGGAAAAAGGCAGTCTGGTTGCCGCTGATGTTGCCTGTGGCATAGCAGTTTTGCACGGTGCCGCTGTTGTTCCCTACCACGCCACCCACATCCCCGGGATAGCCCATGAGGTTGTTGCTGGAATAACTGTTTTGCACCCTACCGCCATTGTTTTCCCCCACCACGCCGCCTGTGGCGGTCTGGCCGGCGAGGCTGCCTGTGGCATAGCAGTGTGTAACCGTGCCGCCATTGTTTCTCCCCACCACACCGCCGGAAGGGCCGCTTGTGCCATAGATGTTGACTGCAGCATGGCTGCTTCTCACGGTGCCGCCCTCATTCAGCCCCACCACGCCGCCAGCAGCGCCAATGTTATAGTCCTCAAAGTTGCCCTTGGCGTGGCAGTTGTGCACAAGCCCACCGTTGTTTCTTGCCACCACGCCGCCGCCGACGCTTGGGCCGTTGTTCATGCTGAAGCCCAGCACCCCGAGGTTTTCAATGGCTGCACCTTCGCCAATAACGCCAAACAGGCCCAGCTCGTCAAAGGGGGCAGAGGAGAAGGAGAGTTGAAGGCCGGAGAGGGTGTTGTCGCTCCCATTAAAGCTGCCCTCGAAGGGGGCGTCTGCGCTACCTATAGGCACCCAGTTGCTGGGGCGCAACCAGGCATTGGGGTCGTTCTCCAGGGTAGGCAGCACCACATGCTCCACCAGTTGGTAATGCCGCATAAGGCCCTCAGCCGTGTTGGCATAGCTGTTGAAGGCCTCCAGGTTGGCTTGCCTCACGGGAATGGGGCGGTTTTTTTCCAACCCATCCATGAGGGGCATGCGGACAATTTGTATTCCACCCAGCGGTGGGTAACTTTCCGGTATATGGCTAAAACTCAGGTGGAGGGCCGCAGCGCCCTCGCTAAACGCTGCTTCACCGTCATAGTGGACACTAACCCTAAAATATTTGGTGTCCCCCTCCACACGGCTTTCTATGTTTAGGTGCAAGGCGGAGCTGATGCTCAACTCCACCTGCTCTGCCTCATCCTCACTGGCGAAGCCCGAGAGGCTAACAGAAAAATGTGTAGAGGGCTCAATAGGCGAGAGTGTTATTGGGCTTGTGGCTACTTCAACACTCAAGGGGTGGAGGGTGAGCGAGAGGAGTGCTGTCCAC
>Ga0099364_10002221_pt1 | contig 31066 bp, 29 predicted proteins | sample TergutTh196P3_FD_73070 | JGI IMG/M metagenome (GOLD analysis project Ga0099364, IMG submission 73070) | Microcerotermes parvus P3 segment gut microbial communities from Pointe-Noire, Republic of the Congo - Th196 P3 | ecosystem: Host-associated > Arthropoda: Insects > Digestive system > Gut ... | reverse complement strand
ACTGGGCAAAAAAAACACCGTGAAGGCAAAAATATTTTTTTGTCTAAACTATTGAATTGCAATTGATTAGAGGAAAAAGCCGAATGCGCAAAAGCGTATATGGCTTTTTCACGCCGGAATTAAGGTTAATTATTGGAATGCAAGAACTTCAACATTGACACGCTCTCCCGCAAGGCAAAAGACAGGCGTGGTTTACGCTTTTGATGGCAGCCTCAGTAATTTCTCCAAATTCAGGCTACTATGAAGTACGCGCAGAATGTAGACATTTTTCTTTTTCTCATCAATTCTGAGTGCTACAGTGGTACTTCCCTTGTAGTTAGTAGTCCGCATATTTGGTCGTAAATCATCGCGGTTTCTCGTGCGATATGGAAACAAAGACAAGGACTCGCAAAGGCATAGACGCCATTAACATAGCGCTCGCACGTTAGTGGCCCACTTTGTAACTCTATGAAATGAGCGAGATCCTGAATGTCTTTTTGCGCTCTTGGCAAAATAATGATATTACAGGTTTTAAACACGTTGTCAGGCCCTACGCACTCTGAGCACTTCAAGTGTTTCCTGCAATGCTTCTTTCAAAGGCTTTCCCAAATATGGGTTTGCAACAGATTCGTCATAAGACTCAACGGCTTCCTCACGCAACCAGCGTTCAATCGCTTCATGCTCCAAAATTGCTTCATGCTGCAAATTGGTCTCCATGATTTTTTCAGCGGTACTTGGCATATAAACCCTCCTTTATTGATGAAAACATCATAACACAAAATCTCAAGCCATCAAGGCATCATCATACTGTTCAGAATGGCAGGAAGACTCCAATCACAATTAAAAATCAAGAGATTCTGCCCAGCCGAGTCACGACAAGGCGGTAAGGGGCGGGATGGCAGTGGCGACGCCCCGTAGTCTACGTTAAATGGATTCCCGGTCGCAGATGATGAGTGCAGCAAAAATGTAAATCCTGTCTGTACAACAAGTACGTCGTCTGGAAGCAATTGGTTGGCACTCATGCCAATTCCCGAAGTAGCGTGGTTATACCAGCCTGTGACACCCCACCTGTTGCCAATTCTGACCTGTGCTTCGGCGCGGACAAAATGCCCTGGCCAAGGATTGCCAACAACAATCCTCTGGTTTGGACCAATGATGGCTGGACTGGAACGCGTTCCGCCCGGATACAGGACGATGGTCTTCGTTCCGCTGGAACCCTCCCAAAAAGGCTCTTCGGCCCCGTCTGCTTGGCAATTAGGTATTGGGGGTGACTCAGTCAGACTCGATCAAAACTCTCTCGTAATCTTGAGAACTATGAAGTAAATCTAAACGTTTGGATTTTACCCAGATCACATTGCCAAAAGCAGGTCCCCCAGTCAGTGCATAAGCTGGTGCTGGCTTTCATGAAGCGCATTTATAATGTCGACTGCAACACGAACGTCAATGACGGAAAGCCCCATCTGTCTGCACAGTTCTTCAACCGGGATTTTGTTCACATGGGTTATTTCACCGCGGAAAACTGTGAAGCTGCCGATATTCTGCATCTGCCTGCCGGCTACAGGCATTTCGAATGGTTCTTCTTCAGAAATCCCGAAAAGGAATTTTTTGAAATCTTCATTGGTATTCATACTGGTCTGCTGCTGGGAACTGATTATTTCAAGAGTACTGCTTCTGCCTTTTTTACCGATGTCCGAAAGATATTTATCTGTGATAATACCAAAACAGCCCGCTTCATGAAAAAATGCATACGGTTGCGGGTGCGGTATCATGGAATTATTTGCCACTCTGCTGACTGGCGATAGAATCCAAAATGCTGAAAGGAAAACAAATGGAAAATTCGAATGATAGAGTGAGTTTTAACAAGATTGTTCAATGGTGTAGCGAAGTTCTGTACGAAGAGCTGGACAGGCCGCTCGAATCTTTTGAGATAAGCCTGCTTGTTTGCGCGGTTCTGCCAGAATTGAATCCGGACCTTGAGGCATGGCCAGTAGTCACCCGGGCCATGTCTTTCTCGGCAAAAAGTGCTGCGCTGCTTTTATCTGATGCTTCAGATGAAGAAGTTGCAAGACATGCCGGATTGCCGGGTTATACCGTACTTGACGTTTTTGCGTCCCTGCCGGATGATCTGCTTGGCACATTTGATGAAGACGAGGGATTCTTGCTGGGACATGCCTGTGTTCTGGTGTGGGCAAAAACTAGTGACCGGTATTATCTGCTTGATCCGGCACAGGAAGAACTCGAGTCAGACGATGATGAGATCAGATTTGATCGCCTGGCCATGATTGAGGTTCAAATGGGGCAGAAAGAAGTCCGGCTTGCATTCGATAATGGCGTTACCGTGCTGTACTGGCTGTATCCTGAAGCAGGGGTTCCGGACTTCCCGGAAGAGACTCTGTCGAAGGTGATGAATTGTGTGCCACAGGTACTGGATATGCTGCTTGGAAGTGACGACGACTGACGGGTGATGCCTGGCAGCCTGCCCCAGCATTTGCTAAAAAAAGCTCCAATCTTTACACTTTTACTGGCTTTTGCAGAGAGCCTGATTGCAAGCCATTGAAAAGCAAGAGATGACTGGCCTTGCAAAAAGTCTCGGACAAACTCCATGAATTTAATCCAAAACCTGTTTTTTACACGACCTGAATTCCCTGCAACGATATTTCCTGTCTCTTTCGCCTGAAGAGACAGGCACTCTATTGTTTGTTATTATTGAGAAATCTTTCCCGGCTTTTTAATTGCTGAACTGGCCCCAGCGCAAAAAATTGTGGAGCCCGGCGCAGACTGCCTGACATGGCTTCCCTCAAAGGCTGTCCATTTACCGGCGAAAAGGACTTTCCGGGAGACTTTTTGATATGTTTTTGAAATGTTTTTTGCGCGCACACGCAAATTCCAGCACCAGGGGTCTGCTAAAAAGCAATATCAAACCTCAATTTTCAAATCGCTTTTACAAGGTAAAACAGATGACAACATCCTGGTTTGACGACAGCGTGATAGATAAAATAATCTGGGAAGAAATTGCCCAAAGCACCTCAAAGGGTGATTTTGTCTGCTACATGATACACGAACCCATTGGCTCCAGGCATCGTGACGAAGCAAAAGCGCGTATGGCATCTATCGGTCCTCAAAGAGATATCGCACCTGCAAGCTATGGCAGGGCCGTTGAGCGGATACGCCAGCTTGCCGAATCCGGTGATCCCGTAGCAACATTTCACATGGGCAAAATTCACGCACTGGGGATTTCAATTCCCCAGAATCTTCCCCTGGCTGTCGAATGGTACGAAAAAGCGATGGCTTTGGGCGATCCGCGTTCGCATGCCAATCTTGGCTGGTTTTACCAGTCCGGCTACGGCGTGCCTGTCAACAAGAAGCGCGCATTTGAACTGCTTTCCTTTGGAGCAGACAACGGCATTCATTCGGCAAAAGCAACCATTGGCATTATGCGCCTGACCGGTGAAGGCTGCGATGCCAACCCCGAACTGGGCTTGCTTTTACTCGAGGAAGCCTTTGACGCCGGGGTCGTCGCTGCAGGCAATCACCTTGCAGATACATACTTTGCCGGAACAGTTGTCCGACGCGATATGGAAAAAGGCCACGAATGGCTGTTTCGCGTTGCTGAACAGGGCGACGAGCGGACAATGGCAATACTGGGACACTATCTGGTAGCGGGTACGCACGGCAAGACAGATATCCCCCGAGGGCTTTCGCTTCTTGAAGCCGCTATTGAAAAGGAATACCTGCCCGCTTTTCTGTGGGTGGGCTCACTCTACAAAAACGGCACCGGCGTTGAACAGGATACTGAAAAAGCTGCCCAGTGGTACCAAAGAGGCATTGAAGCGGGCAATTTTGACTGCGTTGCAGCCCTGGCACTTCTCGAGAATGAATCAGCCCGGGACGGATCACCGGAGACTCTGCACTGATTTGCTGCCTGGATATGCGCTTTGCTGCCAAATCGTGGCAAAACCCGCATATCCGTCACAGCAGTTCAAAGGCAAGGTTCTGCTCTTCATCTTCAATCCTGCGCAAGTGACCGTTCTCACACAAATAATTCAAATGCGCGATGGTCTCGCCCATGGCAAAGAACAGCTGGTGTGCATCCATGTCACCCCAGTCAAAAAGACCTGGCATTATATCGCCAGCCGTTTTTGGCTCTGATAACACATTGAGGATCATGCAGCAGCGCTGGCGGTGATGCGCTTCAATGGCATCAACACGCGACCTTGCACCGATGAACGGACGACCGTGACACGGCAGAACCAGCGTGTCTTCAGGCAGCTCGCGAAAGCGCTGCAGGGAATCCAGATACTGCTGAAGCGGATTCCCAAGCGGATCGGACGCCAGAACAGGGATATTTGTCGAAATACTTGGGAGCAGCATGTCTCCGGAAATCAGAACCCGCTGCGTTTCACAGTAAAGAGAAGCATGCTCAACAGCATGACCGTGTCCAGCAATGACCTGCCAGCTATGAGGGCCGATACGGATTATCTGGTTGTCCGCCAGGCTTTTGAACATTGATGGAATATGCGAAATACCCGCACGGTATGAATTGCCCTGCTGCTTTATTTTATTTAAATCATTTTCGCCCAGCCCATGGCGACGAAAGAGTTCAGCCGTTGCATCTACAGCATAACCTCCAGTGCCTTCTGATACGGCCTGGGCAGTGAAATACCCGGATTGCGTCATCCAGAGATCGATGCCCTGCTCCTGCTGAAGCCAGCCGGCAAGACCAAAGTGATCGGGGTGATAATGCGTCACTATCAGCCGGGTCAGCCTGTGCGTGTCTAACAGTTTCTGCCATATTTTTCTGCACGGCTCCCACGAAAGTCCCGTATCAACTGCACACCAGCCTGCGTTTTCGGAAACCAGCCACAAATTGACGTGATCCAGTGCAAAAGGCAAGGGCATGCGCACCCATTTAATGCCCCTGGCTACCTCAAGAGGCTCTCTGGCTTCCGGGATGGCCCGGTCAAAAGGATAGTGAAGGGCTGACATCCCGAATTTCCCTGAAAATCAAAGTGCTGCCGGGCTTTTTTACGATGTGCGCCTAACCGGCTTTTTCCATGGATTCTTTGGCTTCCCTGATAGCCGTTACGCGGGCCATATGGATAATGCGCGGGATTTGATCCGGTTCTTCACTCATGGCCTGTGCAATTGATGCTGCATCCACTTTTTTTGCCGCATCCAGGACTAAATGCCAGAACTCACGCTGCGGAAACGCCGTATTCTCCAAAGAAACTGTCTCGGATTTACGCCCTCTGTAATCACACTCTGACGCATCAATCACATTCAGGAAACGCTCCGGCCTTCTAAAAGCGTCACAGCGCTCAAGCAGCAGGACCAGCGTTTTGGGCCGAAGCTCAACACTGCGCCGGATGTTGCCGTGTTCACGCGTTGTCATGACCGCTATATCACGATATTTGTTGGGCAGTCGCAGTCGCTGGCAGATGGCCTGCACCATTGGCACGCCACGCTCTTCATGAGCTATGTGGCGCGGCCATTCTTCAGGCGGTGTCGTACCCTTGCCCAAATCGTGCATTAAAACAGCAAAACGAACCTCAAGCGGGTAACCCTGGCTCGCTGCATAATCCAGCGCGAGCATTGTGTGAATGCCCGTATCAATTTCGGGATGGTACTGCTCTGGCTGCGGGACACCCCAAAGCGCTGCAATCTCGGGAAACAGAATCTGGAGTGCACCACACTCACGCAATGTGACAAACATGCGCGAAGGCCTGATTTCCATCAGTCCTCGCGACAACTCCTGCCAGACACGTTCTGGAACCAGTGCATCCACTTCACCAGCCTGAACGAGTTTTTTCATCAGGTCCATGGTCTCCGGAGCAATCTGAAAGTCCGGAAAACGCGCAGCAAAACGTGCGACCCTCAAAATCCGGACCGGATCTTCTGCAAAAGCGGGGGAAACATGCCTGATAACCCGGTCTTTCAGGTCTTTTTCACCTCCGAACGGATCAATCAGTTCTCCGTCTTCTGCGAGTGCCATCGCATTCATCGTCAGATCACGCCGCTTCAGATCTTCTTCAAGCGAGACATCCGGCGATGCAAAAAATTCAAAGCCTTTGTATCCGCGGCCCGTCTTGCGCTCCGTTCGCGCCAGCGCATATTCCTCACCGGTCTTTGTATCTATAAAGACCGGAAAATTCTTGCCTACCGGCTTGAACCCCAGAAGTTCCATCTCTTCGACCGTCGCGCCAACAACGACATAATCCCGATCCTTTACCGGCAAATCCAGTACCTGATCGCGAACGGCTCCACCTACGGTATAAATCTTCATTCTGGTCACAAAAATCTGCGTCTGACGCCATCAAACATAAAAACAGCTTTTCCAATATCAACTTCTTCTGGGAACTGCCTGGCTCCTGCGCATCCGGCATCCGGCAGATTTTTTGCGCAGGAACCGCTTTCTCCCATGCCGGCACTACGGCGGCGCTACTCTGCCCATACGGGCTTTGAGTGACTGGGGGCGTCCTTCCGTATATGCCGCATAATATACTGCGTTTGACATGACTTTTTTGACATAGTCACGCGTCTCCGAAAAGGGAATTGTCTCGGCAAAAATTGCTCCTTCCACAGCCCGTGTCAGCCTTTGGCGCCAGGCTCGCGGCCTTCCAGGGCCAGCATTATATGCAGCACTTGCCAGCGGCTCTGACTGGCTGAAGGTATCCATCATCATTCTCATGTACGTCGTACCAAGCAGAATATTTGTTTCCAGACTGTTGATTTCTTTGGGAGAATACTCTGTAAAACCGATTTGTCTGGCAACGATTTTTGCAGTTGCCGGCATCAGCTGCATGAGACCGGAAGCTCCCGCTGACGAACGGGCATCCATAATAAAGCGTGATTCCTGGCGAATCAGACCATATATCCAGTTCACATCAAGAGCCAGTTTCTGGGTTGCCTCTTTCATGTTGTCCTTAAACGGCATCGGAAAACGCTGGGAAAAAAGAAATTCTTCTTTTGTACGGTCGGATGTATTGATCATCCTGTCCAGGTGTCCGTTTCTTCTGGCAAATTCTGCCGCTGCGAGCAACTGGCGGTCTGTCATGCCGCGCAGCTGCCAGTTCCATTCACGGATCGCTTCAAAACGCAGGTTGAGTGAAAAAAACTTCAACGACAGCAAAAATCCGGGATTTCCAGCCATGGCTGCGACTTCGCGCTCGGTAACGGGGGCTGCTGCTCTGGGTGCAGTAATTTTCCCGCCCAGTTCTTCCAGTGCGAGCTGTCCGTAGAAGTTCATCTGGCCGGCTATGCTCGCGTAGAGCCGCCTCGCTTTTTCCGTATTTCCAAACTGCTGCTGGGCACGGCCTTTCCAGTAAACCCAGGTTTCGTCATTTTTCAGGTGCTGTGGCATTTCATCAATCCATTTGTCCAGAGCCTTCCAGTCAAGAGCACGCAGTGCCATCCGCGCTCTCCATGCCTGGGCATGACCCGACAGGGGCGCACCTTCGGCTTTTTTCCAGAAGCCCAGCGCATCAGGCGAGAGCAGAAGCGATACTGGCAGCGCGATCTGTGCCCAGGCAGCTGCCTGCTCTTTTTGCGACAGATTTCCCTTTGCTTTCTTCAGTGCTTCTGCTGCTTTTTTGTGATTTTTTTTTGCAGTCTGACCCAGTGCCAGTATAAATGCCTCGCGTGATGCACGGCTCTGGCCTGGTCCTCTGGACAGAGTGGCTGCGGGCATTTCCAGTGCTTTGGACATTTCTGTCGGCTGAGCCCCCGCTATGCCTCCCAGACGCCCCACAAATCTTGCCGGAGAGCCTTCAGCTGCGGTTCGCACCTGAAACCATGTATCATCGCTTGTGAACTGTCCATTTTTGCTTAAAACAGAAACAAGGGTAAAGCATCCTTCATTGTTCCTGCGCGGGACATCCAGCAGTATGCGCGCTCTTGCGGCTACATTTTCGCCTCTGTTCGCTGCTGATACCAGTTCATAGCACTTCAGCTGGAAATCGTCTTTCAGCTGAAACAGGGGATATTCACGGTCAAATGTTGCCCAGTGCCCTCTTCGGGCAAGAACAAGCAGCCAGTCATTACGCAGTCTGTCGGCAATTGCACTGTTTCTGTATCGTTCGATAAATCCGAGAATTTCCGCTTCTGTTGCTGTTTCAATACGTGTTCTCAGGCGATAATACTCAACATAGGAAGGAACGGGATAACCTGCCAGCTCTCCTGCCAGACTGTTCACAAGTGCCGGATCCGGCTTGCGTGCTGCTTCACGCAGCTCGAGAAAAGCATCGTCCTGTTCGGTTGTCGTTGACAAATCCACGCTGGCATATGCCGGCATCATGACCATGCATGTCACCAGCGACAAAAAAACACTTCTCAAAAAAACGCGCATCTTCGCCCTCAATTTGGTTTATTCTTGACAATAACCGTGAGTTTACCACCAGTTGAAAAAATACCCACCTTTGCGATGGACACAGAACACGATATTAAACCACAACTCCGTCATTCGCTTCTCGATTTGAGAGGCTCCCTTGCCGATACAGCACGACAGGGATGGGACAGCCAGATTTGCGAGCATGTTGAGCACTATCTGAAGCCGTTCCCGTTTGCCACTCTCGGCATTTATTTTTCTGTACGAAATGAACCTGAACTGCTGGATTTATACATCCGGCTGTCGCAAAGCGGCATCATTCTTTCGCTTCCTGTTGTACAGGCCTCTCAGGCTCCTTTGCTGTTTGCCAGATGGGCGCCAGGTGAGCCCCTGGTATCAGACCGCTTTGGCATCCCCACACCTTCAGTCAGGCATTTTGTCTCTTTGCCTGACGCGCTTCTGATACCCTGCCTGGGTTTTACCCGGGAGAGGTTCAGGCTCGGGTATGGCGGCGGCTTTTATGACAGAACGCTGGAGCAGCTGCCGAGACCGCACACCATTGGTGTTTCCTATTCGTGCCTTGAAACCAGCTTTCCAACCCAGGAACATGATGTTGCCCTGGACTGCCTGATTACGGAAAACGGCATTTTGTGAGCGCATCCCGTATTATGGCAGAGAAGCTTCACTGATATTTCCAGTAAAAAACCGGCCCGCCTTCGGACCTGGCGGCATGCCGCAGATGCGGCAAATTTTTCTGACAAAAAACCGTCGGCGGCACCCAGGCACAGCCAACGGTTTTTTTATCTTCTCTGCCCGGCCAGGACCTTGCCAGAACACCATTTCTGTTTTGCTCTGGGTCGTCTGTGGGCATACGCGGATTACTGGTAGTACTCGCTGTCGTAAATACTTGGCTGGGGAGCCACCGGATCCGGTGTGCTTTGCGCCTGGATTCTTTCCAGTTCCTCTTCGCTGATATATTCAAAGACTTTGATGACCCGCTGAACACCGGAGACGCTGCTTGCGATCTCTGCCGCCCTGATTCCTTCACGTTCGGTAACCATACCCAGCAAATAGACATTGCCTCTGACAGTAATCGCCTTCAAGGCCTGGGAATACACATCACTTGCCTCCAGAAAGCTCGCCGAGACCTTCGTTGTCGTCATTCTGTCGCCTGCACGTGTTCCAAAACTGGCTGCAGGCATAATCTCAAGTTCATTGACGACCCGCCTGACATTGGTAATCTGCGCAACCTCGGCACCTACACGGATTTTCATGCCTTCGTCGGGCACTTCACCTGTCAGCAGAACAAGCTTGTTAAAGCTGTTCGCCATGACGCGCCCCTGCGGCCCGACAATTGCGTTTGCTACCGACTCGCTCTTGTAGCCGATTGTTGTATCCTCGGTCTGTGTTCCGACTGTACGTCTGTCTTTTGCTATCATGACACCCGTTACGCCACCGCTCACAAGTGTCGCTGGCATGCAGCCTCCAAGCAGCAGTGCTGCCAGCGCGCATAAAAGAACCGTACTGCAGAACTGCTTCATTCGACTCATTCTTTCGTTATCCCTGTTCATCACTCGCCTCATTCAAATAATGCAATCTCAACTCCATCAGAAATGCAGTGTATGACCAGAAGGTGTACTTCCTGAATACGTGCCGTCCTGGTGTGCGGAACACAGATGTGCACATCGTTTTCCGTCAGTATCTCTGAAATCTTCCCGCCATCGTTGCCTGTCAGTGCAATGATGGTCATATCACGTTCTTTTGCCATTTCAATGGCTCTTACGACATTGGGTGAATTGCCCGATGTTGATATCGCCAGCAGAATGTCGCCTTGCTGGCCGAAGGCCTGAACCTGTTTGGCAAAAATCTCATTAAATCCATAATCATTGCCTACTGCCGTGATAATGGATGTATCTGTTGTCAGTGCCATGGCCGGCAGGGGCAGACGTTCCCGCTCGAAGCGGCCTACCAGTTCGGCTGCAAAATGCTGGCAGTCCGCAGCTGAACCGCCATTTCCGCAGGCCAGGATCATGTTCCCCCGGGACAGGGCTTTAACCATCCTGTCAATTGCATCGGATATGGGCTGTGCCAAAAGGGCTGCGGCCTGTTTTTTGACTTCGACACTTTCAGCAAAGTGCTCCAGTATGTGCTGACTTCTCATATTTCCAACATGTCGGGTAATGTTTTACGCGGGCGAACCCGCGCTTTGGGACGACTTTAATGTCTTTTAAAAATGGATCCGGTCAAAATAAAGAATATCATTTATCTTTTGCTTTTGATCGCACGAATAAAGGCAAAAAAAGCCGTTATTTCGTGGTACGGCATTACTGAAGCGAACGCACTGGTACAATTAGAGACCGGTTTTGCAGCATATCCCGACACTCTGACAGTCTCCCGGTGCTCAAACACTGGTGCCAGATCATTCAAAGACTTTTTTAATTTCGGCTTTCTCATGAACAGTTTCAGTAACCAGAGCGCACAGATTGGGCGCATCATGCAAAACATCAGTACGCAGAATTATCCTGCTGCTACGCTTTATGTTCTGGCAACGCCGATTGGCAATACTGGCGACATCACTCTGCGCTCGCTTCATGTCCTGTCCCTTGCTGATGCGGTTGTCTGTGAAGACACCCGTACAACCGGCCTGCTCCTGTCGCAGTACGGCATATCAAAAGAACTGATAGCCTCGCACCAGCACAATGAACACCGCATATCCGCGCAAATTGTTGAAAGGCTCTCAAAGGGAGAGCGCATTGCCCTTGTCACGGACGCCGGCACGCCAGCCGTATCTGACCCAGGCTCGCACCTTGTTGACGCGGTTCTTTCAGCCGGATTCAGAGCTGCTCCCATACCGGGAGCCAGCGCTCTGGTTTCTGCCCTGTCTGTGAGCGGGCTGAGAGCTGACCGCTTTCATTTTGCCGGCTTTATGCCTTCGCGAAAAGCTGCGCGCGAAGCCGTCCTCGAATCCCTGAGTGGCATTTCAGCCACTCTGGTTTTTTATGAAGCTCCGCACCGTATCGTGGAAACTCTTGAGTCTCTTGTAACGGTTTTTAAAGCGGACCGCCAGATCGTTATTGCCCGTGAACTCACAAAACTCTTTGAAGAAGTCCATCGCTGCCTGCTTTCGGAAGCCGCCGGCTGGATTGAAAAAAACCCGAATCATGCACGAGGTGAATTTGTCCTCATTGTGGAGGGAGCAAAAGCTGATGTCGATGCCGATGAGAGTGAAGCCGTGCGCATTCTGTCTGTTTTGCTTTCCGAACTTTCTGTCAGTCAGGCCGCAAATCTGGCTTCGCGTATCAGCGGGATCAAAAAGAAGCGGCTGTATGAATACGCACTGAAGATAAGGGGTGCGGGTGACTGACGTTTTTTTCAGCTCAGATTTCTATCCGGGCACCAAGCTCAATTACCCGATTGGCCGGAATCTGGTAATAATCCGCCGTAGTTGGCGCATTGCGTGACACCCAGATAAACAGACGCTGCCGCCATATTGCCATGCCAGACCTTGCAACTGACACAAGCCGTTCGCGCGACACAAAAAATGACGTCGTCATCAGATTGAAGCTGTGACCGTACTGTGCACACAGCGCAAGTGTTCTGGGTATATCGACTTCATCCTTGAATCCGTAATACAGGTCCATCTGGTAACAGTCGTTGCCGAGTTCCTGGATTTTAATCCGGTCACTGATCTGCACCCAGGGTACTTCAATCACATGAACTGTCAGAAAAAACACTCTCTCCTGCAGGACTTTGTTGTGTGAAAGATTGTGGAGAAGTGCCGGAGGGGCGCCGTCGTGTTCACTCCGCAAAAAAATGGCCGTACCGGGGACACGCATGGGCGGGGAATGAAACAGGTTTTTGAGAAAGGGTTTCAGTGCAATAGCGTGTTTTGCACGGCTTCTTCCAACTGACAGCCTTCCCCGGCGCCATGACATCATCAGCGAAAACAGGAAAAAGCCAATGGCAATGGGGAACCAGCCGCCGCTTGTTACCTTGAGCAGATTGGAAGAAAGGAGCGAAAAATCGATTATGAAAAACAGTGCCGGCACTATCAGGCTGAGAAAAATATTCTGCTTCCAGTGATAGCGCATGATGAAGAAAAGAAAAACCGTTGTAATCAGCATGACTCCTGTTACGGCAACACCGTAAGCACTTGCCAGATTGACTGCTGACTTGAAGTGAACAACTGCCACACAAACTGCTGCCATATGCAGCCAGTTCACAACTGGAATATAGACCTGGCTCATTTCGCTTTCTGACGTATAGACAATTCTCATGCGTGGCAAAAGTCTGAGTCCGATGGCCTGCTTCGTGATTGAAAAAGCTCCTGTAATGGCCGCCTGTGATGCAATGACAACCGCTATTGTTGATGCAAAAACCAGTGGATAAACGCTCCAGGATCCCAGCTGCATGAAAAACGGATTGGCTATCGCATCCGGATCCGTCAGCAGGAGTCCCCCCTGGCCGAGATAGTTTAGCGTCAGTGAAGGAAACACCAGGTAAAACCACGCTCTTCTGATTGGCTGCGAACCAAAGTGGCCCATATCGGCATAGAGTGATTCCGCACCGGTAAAGGCCAGTACGATCACGCCGAGCAGAATGAAGGATGTCCCCGGGTTATATCCCACAAAAACGGCTGCATACCACGGATTGAGTGCAAAAAGCACCTGGGGTGCTGCATGGATATTGATCAGACCTAAAATGGCCAGGACGAGAAACCAGCCGATCATGACTGGACCGATAAATCTGCCTATGCCAGCCGATCCTTTGTACTGTACGGAATAAAGTGCAACAACGATCCCCAAAGCGATGGGTACGACAAAAGGCCGAAAAACAGGTGTTGCGATTTCAAGCCCTTCAATAGCGGACAGTATGGAAATGGCCGGCGTGATAATACTGTCGCCATAAAAAAGCGACGCTCCCATCGCTCCGAGTGCGAGAAGCGGAAAATACAGGCGTGATTTTGCCGGCAGTGCCGTATGCGCGAGCGTCATCAGTGCAAGCGTCCCGCCTTCGCCCCGGTGATCTGCACGAAGCATGATCAGGACGTACTTGACGGAAACCACCAGAATCAGTCCCCAGACGATGAGCGAGCATATCCCCAGCAGATTGTCTGGCGTGAGGGAAAGCCTCCCCTCGCCTCCAAACGCTGCGCGCAAGGCATAAAGCGGACTTGTTCCGATATCGCCATAGACGACACCGATTGATGCCACGGTCAGTGCAGTCAGGCTGCTTTTTTCTGCACTCTGGCTTTTATCCGGCACCTTGCGTTTCAAGTGAACTCCTGTATCTGATATCGAATGACGCCCGCATCAGGCACTGATAATATCAGCCCGGGCACTATTTTGCGCAGACCTGGCACTGCGGGTCGCGTTCGAGCTGCATTTCTGTCCATTTAACATCAAGTGCATCAAAGAGGAGTACTCTTTGGGAAAGAGATTTTCCTATACCGGCAATGAGTTTGAGTGCTTCCATTGCCTGAATTGTCCCGATCGCTCCGATCATGGGTGCGAAAACGCCGTGCTGGGCTGCCTTTCTGTCGACAAACTCCATGTCAGCCGAATAAAAACAGGAATAGCAGGGTGCATCATCTTTTCTCAGGTCAAAGACCGAGACCTGTCCGTCAAAGCGGAGTGCTGTTCCCGAGACGAGCGGGATACGCCTGGCAACGCAGACTCTGTTGATAATATGCCTGGTTGCAAAGTTGTCCGTACAGTCGAGTACTACTGCCACATCTGTTATCAGGTGCTGCAGCAGTTCGGTATCCAGGCGCTTTGCAACCGGTATGACCTCAACATCCGGGTTGACCTTCCAGAGTGTCCTGGCTCCTGAGTAGGCCTTGTTTTCGCCGATTCTGTCCGTAAAGTGCAGTATCTGGCGCTGGAGGTTGCTCAGTTCTACCCTGTCGTCGTCAACGAGTGTGATCTTTCCTGTTCCTGCGGACGCCATGTAATAGCATACCGGCGAACCCAGTCCGCCTGCTCCGATGACCAGTGCATGCGCCTGGCGAATTTTTTTCTGGCCCTCCTGGCCCAGTTCTGTCAGCAATATGTGCCGTGAATATCTTTCGTCTTCAGCCTGACTTGCTGCATCTGTCGCTATTTGTCCTGTCATGACTTTTCGCTCCGCTCTTGAGATATTGCAATCTGGTGTTTTTTCGCTGCCTGCTCTGCTGACTGCATGCGCAAGCTTTTTTGAACATTACCCGCATGAATGGCCGCATCATACAATATTGTCGTAGAGGATGGACGAGAGATAGCGCTCGCCTGCGTCTGGCAGGATGACGACGATGGTTTTACCGGCAAATTCATCGAGTGCTGCAAGTCTTGCTGCTGCTGCTGCTGCTGCTCCCGAAGAAATGCCACATAAAATACCTTCTTCTCTTGCGAGCCTTCTTGCAAAATCAACGGCCTCATCAACACTTACCCGTTCAATGCGATCCAGGAGCGACATATCGAGTACTTCGGGTATAAACCCTGCCCCAATGCCCTGAATGCCGTGAGGACCCGGCCTGAGTGGCTCGCCGGCCTGCGCCTGAGTCAGAACGGGGCTTGTCTCCGGTTCGACGGCAACCGCTGTGACGGCCTTGCCCTGTTGCTGCCTGATAAACCGCATGATTCCGGTTATTGTTCCTCCTGTTCCCACGCCACTGACGATTACATCGACGGCCCCGTCCGTATCATTCCATATTTCGGGGCCTGTTGTTGCTTCATGAACTGCCGGATTGGCGGGATTTTTAAACTGCTGCGGCATAAAGTATTTTTTGGGGTCTGAAGCGACGATCTCTTCAGCGAGCCGGATGGCTCCGCTCATTCCTTCTGCTCCTGGCGAGAGCTGCAGTTTTGCCCCGAACATGGCGAGCACTTTCCGTCTTTCGACGCTCATTGTCTCGGGCATAGTCAGCGTAATGGGATAGCCTTGTGCTGCTGCGACCAAGGCGAGTGCGATACCCGTATTGCCACTGGTTGGCTCTACCATCTCCATGCCGGGGCGTAAAAGGCCTTTTTTTTCGGCATCCCAGACGAGTGCTGCACCAACGCGGCATTTAACAGAATAGCCTGGATTGCGGCCTTCTATCTTTGCCAGTACTTTGGCTCTGTTTCCGGCAACACGGTTGAGCTGCACCAGGGGGGTATTGCCAATCGTTTTGGCGTTGTCATCAAAAATTCGCTTCATCTGAACCTCCTCACAGGGAGAACCCCAGGCTGTAGTCATGGGGAGCATTTGCGTTTAAAAATATCTGCAGTCATCAGCATGCTGCGCACGCCGGATATGCCTGCACCAGGTACAATCAATCCTGCCACTCGCGGTACCAGGCTGCCTGTTTCATGAGTGAGCATGATATACGATTTTTTGCGCCTCGTTGCGAAAACCGCTCTTCTTTGCATTGCAGATAAGGAAAATTGTCAATAATTGCAGGGCAAAATAAAAAAGCCCGGCTTTGATTTTTGTGGGCTGAAACAGGATTGGCTATTGTGCAGAGACGATGGTGAAGCATTTCTTTGACGGGAACGGTTCGTCAACTGTTATTAGCGAAGATATCCTTCATGTCAAAGAAGCTCTCAGCAAAGGCAGACAAGGTTTGACCGGCCTCTGCGCAAAAAACAAAAGATGTCCGTCTTTTCGCTGGGTGCCTGAAAGATCTGTTGAAACTGAAGAAACCAAACTCACTCGACAACGAATATGCCATTGCAAGCAGTCCGATCATACTGGGAACAAAAAGAATGTTCAAGCTGGACAAAATATGCTGCGCCTTCAGATGCAAACCCTGAAGCCCTGGGATTACTTTATCGCATGCCCGCAGTGCTGCTCAAGACAGCTTAAACAGCATAAAGCTACATATCCGCTCATTGGAAAAATCCCGTGGGTCCTGAAGAGCATGCTGAAGTGATTCCTGCGCCAATGCTACCCGTAACAACGCAGGGAACTAATGAGTTTAACCCCTGCAACTTTTCTGAATTTCAAATCTGCAAAAATTTCGATTTTGCAGACTTTGGCGTGAAATCTTCCTAAAAGAACCTAAACATAGATATTTCCATGTATGTCCGATGGTTTTGTGAGGGCAATAATCGCTTCAATGAACGCAACGATTGCGGGTATGAATGTCCAGCAGAAAACCAGATACAAAATTCCCATGCCAATTTTTCCCGAGTAAAACTTGTGGATTCCTAACCCCCCAAGGAGAAGGGCAAAAACAACATAGGCTACTTTGTTGACTGCTCTGCCACCTGCTACTTCTGGAACAGCCGGAGCCGGTTTCTGCTGGATTTGAGCTTGCTGGATAGGAGCATGAATCCCAGGCGCATTCCCGCCGACAGTTTGCGGTTGTATAGCTGGCGGCTGCATAGCTGGCGGCTGCATAGCTGGCGGCTGCATAGCTGGCGGCTGCATAGCTGGCGGTGCCATAGTTTGCGATGGCATAGTTTGCGATGGCATAGTTTGCGATGGCATAGTTTGCGATGGCATAGTTTGCGATGGCATAGTTTGCGATGGCATAGTTTGCGGCTGCACAGTTGGTGGCTGTAAAGTTGGTGGCTGCAAGGTTGGCGGCTGTAAAGTCGGCGGCTGCAAATTCTGATGAACCGGAACTGCGGGCGGCCTGGACTCAGTTGAGATTTTGGCTCCGCAAAATTGGCAAAAGGAATGGGAAGCACCAACGGTAGCCCCGCAACTATTGCATTTCATGTTGAATTCTCCTTATATGGGGTTGCACAGACTGAGTACTGTTCTTATATCCATCATTGAACAAGCCTGCGAGAATGTTTTTCGAGCCATAAGCCGAACTATACTGCCGATGTTCGTAAAATGCAAATGTGTCTGTATGTTTTGTGCGGATGATGCTGTCTCATGAACAGATATTTGACCGGTTCATCGGCTGCCTGCCCGGGCGTATTACGTCCCTCAGTTATTTCGTTAAGGCATCAGTTTATTAAAGACATCAAATAACGCACGCTATGTCCATGAAATGCTGCAGCAGCAAGGAACAGCCAGAACCAGCATTGTCTGATGCAGCATGTTGAGCAGCCATATCTGTTGCTATCGGGCAACAAAACTGTAGCAAACCCGGGTGGACTTGAAGATATTGGAAAAATAGGGAGTGATAAAAAGCAGGAAGCGGCGGAGTTAACTGCCCGGTCCTGTAGAATTGACAGATTGCCCATTAACTGTTGGGAAGACAAAGAATTGCGGTGTTCCCGCTACGACTGAAGGCGGAGTATCACTTGGGCAGGTATTTGTGTCGGGATCAATTTTTTCTTTACTGGAGTGAAAACATGGCTGTTATAGATATGGTGAAATGGAATGCTAACCCAAGCATTATGGCATGGAAGTTTCCATCTGAAGAGCTTTCAACATGGACTCAGCTCATTGTCAGTGAAACCCAGGAAGCCTATCTCGTCAAAGAAGGGGTTTACCAGGGACCATTTGGTGCTGGACGTCATGTTCTTTCAACAGAAAACATCCCTTTGTTAAGGACTTTGATCGGTATTCCCTTCGGTGGCAGATCGCCATTTACTGCTGAAGTCTGGTATATCAACCGCGTGACGAATCTTGATATCCGCTGGGGTACGCCAGACCCCATCCAGCTGAAAGACCCCGAATATGAAATCATGGTACCCGTCAGAGCATTCGGGCAATATGGTATCAAACTTGTTGATTCAAAAAAGTTTCTTATGAAGCTTGTCGGGACACTTCCAAGATTTGATGTTGAAACATTATCGGCCTATTTCCGGGGGGTTTTTACCACCAGGATAAAAACCAGCATTGCCACTGCAATCATCAAAAATGGAAAATCCGTTCTGGAAATTTCCACAGAACTTGAAGCCCTGTCCGAGATGCTGAAGGAGTCTCTTGCCCAGGATATGGAGGAATTTGGCATTGCTCTGGCTCAGTTCAATATTCACTCAATTAATGTCCCGGAAGATGACCCTGCAGTAAAAACGCTAAAGGCAGCATTGGCCAGACGCACTGAAATGGGACTGCTTGGCACTACCTATCAGCAGCAGCGCAGCTTTGATGTTCTGGAGACGGCTGCCGGCAACGAAGGAAGTGCTGGTGGAGCAATGGGCGCAGGCATGGGCATGGGCATGGGCATGGGCATAGGTGTGCCCATGGGTAATGTATTTGGCCAAATGGCCCCGCAAATGCAGGCAGCAAGTGCTCCCGTACCGCAAATAGCCTGTTCCAGATGCAACACGCCAAATAATGCCGGAGTCAGGTTCTGCAGCAACTGTGGGAACAGCATGGTTCCTGAGCAAAACACCCGGACATCCGTTACATGCGACAAATGCAGCACTTCTGTTCCGCCGGGGGCAAAATTTTGCCCCAACTGTGCTGATCCGATCAATGCATGTTCGTCATGTGGCGAGGATAACCCGACAGGAGCGGTGCAATGCCGCAGTTGCAGCGCAGCAATGCCTGCTGACTGTCCGCAGTGTAAACGTCAGGTTCCTGCCGGCTACAGGTTTTGTCCAGAGTGCGGTTTCAAAACAATTCCCACATGCAACAAGTGCAATGCCGAGATTACTGCAGCAGCAAAGTTTTGCCCGTCATGTGGCGAAAAACAGTGATCCGGTTAAATAACTGGAGAAGAAAATTATGCGTACTTACGGACTGCTTAATGTCTGTGCATTGATTGCCAGCGGAATCGTGCTTGCAATCGCATATGTACTGCTTCCGGAGAAAGCGTGGACAAACACGACAATTGCTGCGGTCATTATATTTGCGCTATCCATTGCTTTTGTATTTTTCAGCCCGTCCCTTTTCAGGAGAACCCGCGGAGGGAGCGATGCTCCTGCGTTTGCAGCAATTGCTCCTCTTAGTGCCGTTGCCATCTGTTTTATTATGCTCTCTGCCGGAGCACTCATTTTGGCCCTGGCCGGAATGGACAGGCTGGCGATGGCTGCTGATGTTCTTGCTGTGGGTGCAATGCTGGTGTCGGTATTGATGCTTAAAGCAGCGATGAATGTTGTAAGCCATGCTTCTGAAATGTCTTCCAGACCAAGCCGTCATTTGATATGGCAAAGCGACATCCAGAGATTTCGTGCAATGAGTTCTGACAGAAAAGCAGCTCAGGTACTGGAGGCCCTGGCTGAAAAAATACGATATCTCGCCAGCGATGTTCCAGGTGGAACACCTCATGATGCAGAAATAGAAAATGCAATTCGGGAACTGGAGGGCAAGCTTGGCGCGCCTGAAGATGGCGTTATGGAGAGCCATGTGAGAGAAATTGAAGTTCTTCTTGACAAAAGAGAAATATTTCTGCGTTCTGCCCGCAGTAAAGCCTGATACCTTAAGCAAGAGTCAGCGAGGACAAGATGTTACAGGAATGTCGAAATTGTGGTGCCCAGATTGAATACAGTGCGGAGAGCCAGTCACTGGTCTGCCCTTATTGTGACTCAGTAAATGTAATCCAGAAACAGGAAGATGCGCTCCCCGTTGACGCAGAATTCATTATTCCGCTGGCATTGACTCCGGATGCTCTGGAAAGAAACGTATACGGCTACCTGGCGCAGGGCGAAGATATGCCGGATGACATGCTTGAGTCCGTAGTATTCCTGAGAAGAGAATGTTTCTACGTGCCGTCCTACACTTTCAGTGTGGGTTATGACGTTAACTGGACGGCTTCATTCGGGTATACCACGGCAGCCTATTCGGATCGGGTAGCGATAGACTGGCGACCGGTAAGTGGCAGGGATGGGGGAACTTTTGAGGTTGCGACGTACGCAGGAACTGAACTCTCTGCTTCTTCACTGAATCCGGTTGAAATAGTTCCGTTCACTATTCGGCGGGGCGAGCGCACGAGATTTAACCCTGCTTTTTTACAAGGTACAAGAGCTGAAACATTTGCTGTATCTGAGCAACTTGCCTATACCAGTCTTCATGATGAAATTGCCAGGAATATTACGCATAATGTCCAAAGACATGCCCAGGGCAATTACCAGAGAGACTGGAACTGGAACCTGGCTGGCATAACGCCTTTTACCGGTACGCTTTATGTCCCTGTCGCCTGTGCAGTATTTGACTACAAAGGACAAAACTATCATTACTGGAGCGATGGACTTACTGGAGAATCCATCAAGGCAGACCGGCTGCCTACAGACGATACGAAAATGAAAAGAGTCCATTTGGGCTGGATACCGATGCTCGGCGCGTTTGCGGGTATGGCAGCTGCAGCACTATATACAAGAAGCAGTGCTGCAGCTCCAGATGCACTGTTGAAGATAGCGATTGGAATGGCGGGGCCGATTCTTGCTTTGTGCTATGCCATAGTCAGAAGATATTCCATTTTTGGCTATTCAAAAAGGCTCCGGAATTCGATACTGGCGCAAATGCAGGCATCTTCTGCATCATCTGCAGATTTGGACGACAAAGGAAAGCGGGCACTGGCCAAAGCAATGCAGCGGCCCGTAAAATCTCTGTTTGCGCGGACTGAACTTGACAAAAAGATGATTCCAGGTGTTGCTGGCATTGCTTTTTTGGCGGCACTTCTTCCGTCATTTTTTGTAGGCAATCCCCCAAGCGAAAGCACTGCTGCTGCAGCGCAGGCACCGACACCAAGAGTGGCACAAACCATTCAAACGAGGCCGGCTCAACCAAAAGCGCCGCCCGTGGCAGCCCAGGCTTCTGCACCTTCTCAGGACGGGATCAATTACTGTGAGATGCGGGTCTTTCTGGCGGATTTGTCAAAGTCAGAGCGCCTCTTTATCCAGCAAACTCTGATATCAAGTGAACTTGATATCAATACCACCAATGTTCAATTCAGTGTGAGGGAAGCCGCAGACAGCCCGGGAACTCCGAAATTCAAATGTGTCGGCAAGGTAACCGTTACCTCAAAATCAACGAATGCCCCGGTTCTTTCCTATGACATTGTCTATAGTACCTATATGGCGGAGGGTTCCAGTGGAATTGACCAGAAAACAATAGCCAGAGCCAATATTCAGTCTCCCGATCCAGCAGTGGTCGCGCAGCAGCAGGAGCAGGCAAGGCAGGAAGCTGAACGACGCAGAGCTCAGGCCGCAGCACGACAGCAGGCTGAGGCACAGAAGGCAAGAGAAGAGCAGGCCCGCCGCGAGGCTGAAAGAAGAAGACTGGCTGCGCAGCAGGAAGAGCAGGCAAGACAGGCAGCACTGGCGAGACAGCAGGCTGATGTACAAAGGGCAAGAGAAGAAAATGCCCGGCGTGAAGCTGAAAGGCAGAAACAGCAGGAGAAGAATGTTGCCTCAAGAGTGTGGCGATCGATCAAGGAGTCTACAAGAAAACCTTAAAATGACTCTGCTGCTGAAGTCCCGGACAAAATGTATCCGGACCGGCAGGCTGATGCCAAGTACAGCATGAATTTCTTTCGGTTACCGAAAGACTTGAAGCCAAAAACAGGTGTGTGGATATACGATACTCTGGTCGCATGAGGCCATAAATGAAAATGCTTGTCAGTCGGAACCAGCTGGTGCGTTTCCTTGGTTCTGGACGCAAGAAAAGAACTCCCCTGACAAGATATTTGCACGAATAGTGATGACTTCGCCTGATGTCTCCCTCTCCTGGGAGGAAGCGCTACTTTCATGCCAATCGGGCAATGTTTTTTATGCGGAACGCAAGTGTCCTTTTTGTACAGACGGGATGCTGCAGTTTTTCAGGACAGTCCGGCTTTGCTGGCTGTCTGATCCAGCGAGGACAAGATGTTACAGGAATGTCGAAATTGTGGTGCCCAGATTGAATACAGTGCAGAGAGCCAGTCACTGGTCTGCCCTTACTGTGAAACAGTAAATGCAATCCGGAAACATGAAGATGCGCTCCCCGTTGACCCGGAATTCATTATTCCGCTGGCATTAACTCCGGATGCGCTGGAAAAAAACGTGTACGGCTACCTGGCGCAAGGCGATTACACGCCGGATGATATGCTTGAAACCGTGGTATTCCTGAGAAGAGAATGCTTCTACGTACCGACCTACACTTTCAATGTTGATTATGATGTCAACTGGACGGCTTCATTCGGATATGACCAGGAGGAGCCTTATACGGCTCACCGTGAGGGCAAAGCGTACACTGCATATCGGACGGTGACAGACTGGCGACCGGTAAGTGGCAGGGATAGTGGCACTTTTGAAGTTTCGACTTACGCTGGAGTTGATCTCACAGCCGTTTCACTGAATCCGGTTGAAATCGTTCCGCTCACTGTTCTGCAGGGAGAGCGCACAAGATTTGACCCGGCTTTTATGCAAGGTCTCATAGCAGAAGCATTTGCTGTACCTGAGAAACTTGCCTATACCAATCTCAATGAGGAAGTTGCCAGGAACATTACGCATAGCGTCAAAAGGCACGCGCAAGGGAATCATCAGAGAGACTGGAACTGGAACCCGTCCAGCATAACGCCTTCTACCAGCACACTTTACGTTCCAATCTGCTATGCAGTATTTGACTATAAAGGACAAAACTATCATTACTGGAGTGATGGCCTTGCCGGTGAATCCGTCAAAGCCGATCCGCTGCCTGTTGACGAGGCGAGGAAGCAAAATGTCAGAAAGGGATATATACCTGCAGCCGTTTCATTCGCAGGCATAATACTTGCTGCATTCTATACAAGAAACGGTTCTGCCTTCCCGGAACAGTTGTTGCACAGTCTCTTTGCCGGAATGATAGGTCCGCTGCTTGCGTTTGGATATGCCCTGATAAGAAGAGCGTCTCTTCTTGGATATTCAAGAAGACTTCGAAAGTCAATACTAGCGCAAATGCAGGCATCTTCTGCATCAGCTTTCGAGCTGGATGACAAGGAAAAACAGGCCCTTGCCAAAACAATGCAGCGCCCCGTAAAGTCTTTGCTCGGCAGGACGGAGCTTGATAAAATGGTGCTTCCGGTTGTTTCAACAGCTGCTTTTCTGGCGGCTTTTCTTCCGTCATTATCCGGAGGCGGTTCACCAGTAGAAAGCACTGCTACAGCGGCGAAAACGCCACCTGCAACAAGACCAGCTCCAGCAGGTCAAACGAGCCCTCCTGCAGTTCCAGCCCAGCCAGTGCAACAAACACCAGCACAACCAGAAGCACCTCCACAGGCAGTTCAGGCTCCCGCACCTTCCCAGGATGCGGTGAATCGTTGCTCAATGCAAGTCTTTCAGGCGGAATTGTCAAAATCAGAGAATGTATTTATCCAGCAAAATCTTAAATCGAGAGAGCTTGATATAAATAGCGCCAATGTGCAATTCAATGTGAAGGAAACCGCAGACAGTACTGGAGGGCGTGAATTCAAGTGTACCGGCCAGGTAAATGTCGTCTCAAAATCAACGAATATTCAGGTTCTTTCCTATGACATTGCCTATCGTGCGTATGCGGCAGACGGGTCCAGTGGAATTGACCAGAAAACAATAGCCAGAACTGGTGTCCGCCCTCCTGCCAAGCCTCCAGCTCCTGCACCAGTTCAGAGACCTGCGCCTGGTTCGGCGCAGCCGGCTGGCAGGGATGACAGACCAGAACCAGTACCGGGATCTGCACCCCATTCTTCGCAACAGGCTGGCAGAAGAGAGCCTGCTCCAAATCAGGGAACACCCAGTTCCCCGCAGCCCGACAGGGGAGCATCGCCTTTACCGAAGCCAGTTACAGATATACTCAAAATAATTCCAAAAGGCAAACCTCCGGAAGATAGAATACACGATTGACCGGCTTGTATGTTTTGCTGATTTTTACGCCGGAATTAACTCCATAGGGTACACCAGCTTCAAATAAAAAAGATGGCTTGAAAAAACGACAGAGGCAAAGCCGCGCGCTAACCCCCATAAACCCGGATGAAACCCGGGCGTTCGCCAGCCCGGAGGGTTCAATACATAGTGCTGCTGACACAAAAAAACTCTGCAGAAAACTCCCAGCTGGAAACTGCGCCTTACATGGGCACCGCCCCGACAATGTACAATAATGCAAAACGGAATTTTGTCCGATCCGAAAAGCCGGGAGATTTTATGCTGACAGAAATCGCTACTACACCTGAAGAATTCGTGCTTTATGCGACGATGGTCAACGCGCCTCCGTGGATTGTACCGGAGGTGTTCAAAACGCATGAGTTTTATCTTGAGGCCGTCAGTGAAAGCGGGCAGGTACTCGAATTTGTGCCTGAAGAATTTCAGACACGTGAGATTTGTCTTGCTGCAGTCCGGCAAAACGGCTACGCACTCAGATTTGTTCCCGAAAGCAGACGGGACCAGGAAATCTGTCAGGCGGCCATTCTGGAAAATGGCAGTATGCTTGACCTCGTTCCCGAAGCCTTTAAAACCCGTGAATTCTGCCTGAAAGCTGTACAAAGCAATGGTCTTGCGCTATCGCATGTGCCAAAAGAGTTCATCACGCCGGAACTCTACTCCATCGCAGTATCCAGTAATGGTGAAGCACTTGAGTTAATCCCCGAAGAGCACATCACCGAAGAACTTTATTTCATGGCTGTCAAAAACCGCGGGGTTGCTGTCAGACACGTCCCGCTGGAGGCTTTAACCGACGCCTTGCACGTAGAAGCTGTCAGACAGAACGGACTTGCACTGCAGGTCATACCGGAGCAGCTTGTGACCGATGAAATTGCCATTGAGGCTGTCAGGCAAAACGGCAGGGCACTCAGGTATGTTCCACAGAACCTTAAAACGCCAGAAGTCTGCAAAGCTGCTGTTCTGCAGGATGGATGGAGCCTGCGGTTTGTGCCGGATCCGCTCAGAACGCAGGAGATTTGCGATATCGCAGTTGCAGGCAATGGAAGCGTCCTTGAACTTGTGCCGGAAGAATTTAAAACCTTTGACATGTGCCTTGCCGCCGTGCTGAAGAATCCCCTGGCGTTTGCTGCTGTCCCGGATGAATTCAAAACAGAACAGCTCTATCATGAGGCAATCAGGAACAACAGTTTTGCCATCATGTTTACCCCAAACAGGTACAAGACACCGGAGCTCTGCTACCAGGTTCTGAGTGAATGCTTTTCGTGGATAAACGCAGTGCCGGAAGATATTCTGCATGATCTTTTTATCGTTCACAAAGATGAACAGGGACGGCTTCACAATGCTGCGGGTCCGGCTCTTGCAAGTCGTGACGGCAAAATCAGGCACTTCTGCTGGAGAGGGCATGAAATTCCACACCACTTTGCAGGAGAAAATGCGCCTGATGCGCAAGAGGCGATTTCCCTGCTTGATGGCTGGAGATGGACGGCGTGCGAAATCGTTGGCTGGACAGATATCCTTGATGCCCTGGACGCAAAAGTCATTGATGATTCCGGCGACGCTGAAGCAGGAGTCCTGTATATGGCCGAGTTTCCCGTTACCGGGGTGGAACACCTGCTGATAACCGGACTCGGAACAGCACAGGAATTTGCTGTGTCCGTACCTGAACATGTTTTGACCGTAAAAGAAGCAGCGCCGTTTGTTGAAGAGGCAAAAGACAGTGAAGTGTCCTTTTTTGACAGATTTCTGCTGGATGAAACTAAATAGCCTGTGCGGGCTGGCAGCTGCGAATATGGCTTTGAAGATGTTGTCTGCTCAGACATCAGGCAGACAGCGATCTTTGACCTCCCCGAAATCCGGTCTTCAGTTTGCACGGGAAATTGTTGACGCAATCAATGAGCGCAGTCCAGGAGCAACTGACCAGGAACGCCAGAAAACAATCCTTCGCACTGTTGAAAACATGAGCATCCTGCCGGATCTGGGCAATTGCGAGAAAAACATCCGCGAAGAGACGAAATCATTCTGGAAAACCAGCGTGCCCGCCATTGAACTGCAAAGCCATGATGGCACTTCATTTGACGACAGCTTCAACAATCGGGTTAAAAGGCAATTGAAGCAGCCCTGGATTTTTGTTTTTTACAACTTTGAAAAAACTCCAGGAACCTCCCCCCACGGAATACAAAATATCACCCGCTTCGGGTGATGCAAATGGCTGGCAGAAGGTGATAGTCTCTTTAGGTTTTGACTTTTGTAATTCTTTTTGGAGTGTGTGGACACAACACTGGCAGGCCATTAATTTTGAATGGTGCTCACAAACCCCATACAGATGGGAAAATAATATGCCGTTTCAGCATGTTACCAACTCGTGACAACACCCTCCAGCAACGACTTTATTAATGCAACTCGTCTCCTGACTGAAGTCAGAGCCTGCCTGAGAGGGACCTATGAACAAAACACAGTTAATTGAAGCAGCCGCTGCGAAAGCCAATCTTCCAAAAACGCAAACCGAACGTACCGTTAAAGCACTTCTGGAAGTCATAGCTGAAACATTGGGTAAAGGTGAAACAGTATCACTTATTGGATTCGGAAAATTTGAAGTAAAAACCCGCGCTGCCAGAAAAGGACGAAATCCCAGAACCGGCACTCCACTGACCATAGCCTCTGCCCGCGTTCCAAAGTTTACGCCCGGTGCTGTATTACGCAAATCTGTGTCCCCGTCAACAGGCAAAAAGGTGGCACGGCGCAAATAACTCTGAAAGTTGCATATGGCGCAATATCACTGGCACACAATCAAAAAGATGTGTGCCATTTTTTTTGTTCGGAAGCCATGCCGGCTCCCGAAATGCGATCTGCACCAGAACAACGGGGCTTTGACGTGCTTTTCAGAAGAAAAAAACCGGCTGTTTCTGACTGAATCAGCAACAGGCCATGGCCCGGCAGACAGCAGACGCCACCGCGAACTGGCTGCGCTGTTTGCCAAGTCCAAAGCTGGCTTGATATTTGTCACAGCCTTCCTGAATCGCGCCACTATGAGCCGCCACATCAGTGGAATTGCGTGGGAAACCGAGGTATGGACCGCTGATGCGCCATCGCACATAATTCACCTGGACGGAGAGCGGTTTTTAGGGCCATGCCCGGCCAGGGACCCAGCCGACTGATAATACAAGTGCAGCATTCAGGCAGCAAGCCTGGATTTTGGACTCCCTTGCCGTTAAAAGATGGATGCAAAACCACATCAAAAACAGCATTTTTGCTATAATTTTTCAAAGAAAGTGCAAATTTGAAGAAGGACGGCAGATATGGCGTGCAGCTTTTTTGAAAGAGACCCCCAAAACTCACCCAACGCAAATGTTGTACCCTTTTCTGTTGCCATACGGGTACCCGTCTATGGTTTCCTGAAAGGCATTTCGAAAGCAGTTCGACTGCCCGCCTTTATAGAGCACTGGCTGTCTCAGCAGCATGTAAAAATGACCTGCCCGCCAGAGATGCGAATCTCTCACAGGCATGAGTTCTGACATTTCAAACAGGCCTGCACTCTGCTGCCCGGAGGCAATTTGAAAAACGCAAAAAATCTCCCCATACAGGGAGTTCCGATGGCGGGTCCCTTGCGGGCAAAACCCTGTTCTGAATGCCCCGCTTTACCAGAAGACCTGCCTGAAACAGACAGAATGCACCCGCCGGCACACGGTAAATTTGCATAAAACTCCCTTTGCATGGTATTTTCTGCATCCTGGAGAAACTTTTTTATTTTTTTTCAACTCACACACAGTCAGCATCACTATGTCTCAATATGTTTTTACAATGAACCGCGTTGGCAAGGTTGTACCGCCCAAACGCCATATTCTGAAAGATATTTCTCTTTCCTTTTTCCCAGGTGCCAAAATCGGTGTGCTCGGACTGAACGGCTCCGGAAAATCAAGCCTTCTTAGAATTATGGCCGGCGAGGATACCGATATCATCGGTGAAGCACGACCCATGCCCAACCTCAAAATCGGTTATATGCCCCAGGAACCTGTGCTCGATTCCGAACAGACCGTGCGCCAGGTCGTCGAAAGCGCACTCGGTGAAATTTTTGAGGCGCAGGCACGGCTTGATGCCGTCTATTCAGCCTATGCCGAACCCGATGCTGACTTTGATGCGCTCGCAGAAGAGCAGGCACGACTCGAAGCCATCATCGCAGCATCAGATGGCACGCAACTCGAGCAGCAGCTCGAAATGGCAGCAGATGCACTCCGGCTTCCACCCTGGGATGCAAAAATCGCCATTCTGTCAGGCGGCGAAAGACGGCGCGTTGCCCTGTGCAGACTCCTGCTCTCACGCCCGGACATGCTGCTTTTGGACGAGCCAACCAACCATCTCGATGCCGAATCCGTCGAATGGCTGGAGCAGTTTCTCCTGCGCTTTCCCGGCACAGTCGTCGCCATAACACACGACCGCTACTTTCTGGATAATGCCGCAGAATGGATTCTCGAACTCGACAGAGGCCAGGGCATTCCCTGGCGTGGAAACTATACGTCATGGCTGGAACAGAAAAGCGTCCGCCTCAAGCAGGAAGAAGCAACTGAATCAGCACGCCAGAAAACAATCGCAAAAGAACTCGAATGGGTGCGCCAGAATCCCAAAGGCAGGCAGGCCAAGAGCAAGGCACGCCTGACCCGGTTCAACGAACTCTCCGAATACGACTACCAGAAGCGCAATGAAACCCAGGAGATTTTCATCCCCGTTGCCGAGCGCCTGGGAAATGACGTCATCGAATTCAGAAATGTATCCAAAGGCTACGGCGACCGGCTCCTCATTGATGATCTGAGCTTCATTATCCCGCCAGGTGCCATTGTCGGCGTGGTTGGACCCAATGGTGCAGGCAAATCAACACTTTTCAGGATGATTACCGGTGAAGAATCACCCGACCAGGGAGAAATCCGGATCGGGCAGACCGTGAGAATCGCAGTCGTTGACCAGTCGCGCGAAGCACTCGGAAACACTAAAACCGTATTTGAAGACATCAGCGGCGGAGCCGATGTTATCACCGTCGGGCGCTTTGAAATGCCTTCGCGTGCCTATCTCGGGAGATTTAACTTCAGAGGCGCAGACCAGCAGAAAAATGTCGGAAATCTCTCAGGTGGAGAAAGAGGCCGGCTCCACCTCGCCAAAACACTCATGCAGGGCGGAAATGTACTTTTACTGGACGAACCCTCAAACGACCTGGATGTGGAAACACTGCGCGCGCTCGAAGATGCTCTCCTGGAATTTGCAGGCAGCGTGATCGTCATCTCGCATGACCGCTGGTTCCTTGATCGTATTGCCACGCACATCCTCGCTTTCGAAGGTGACTCACAGGCTGTTTTCTTTACCGGAAACTACCAGGAATATGACGCCGACAAACGTAGCCGCCTGGGTGAGGAAGGCGCCAAACCAAAACGGATCAGATACAAGCCTGTTACCAGATAAACCAGCAGAAAAGACCCCGAAAACTGCCATTTGCACCCATATAACTGCTTTTTACCGTGGCCAATATTGTTGAAATTCGTGATCTTGCATTCAGGTACGGAGAGCGCCCGATACTCTCCGGACTGAACATGGATTTTCCGCGCGGGAAAGTCATTGCTGTCATGGGTGGATCCGGTTCGGGCAAGACAACCATACTGCGACTGATCGGCGGACAGCTGAAACCACAGACAGGCCAGGTACGCGTGGCAGGTGAAATCATCCACGAGCTGAATACGCCCGGTCTTTACCGTCTGCGCCGCAAAATGGGCATGCTCTTCCAGTTCGGCGCACTGTTTACCGACCTGACCGTTTTTGAAAACGTCGCTTTCCCGCTTCGCGAACAGACCGGCCTGCCCGAAGAACTGATTCGTGACCTGGTTCTCATGAAGCTCAACGCTGTCGGACTCACCAATGCCGCTCCCATGCTCCCGTCCGAAATTTCCGGCGGGATGGCGCGCCGCGTTGCTCTGGCGCGAGCCATCGCACTCGACCCTGAACTCATCATGTATGACGAACCCTTCGCAGGGCTTGACCCCATCGCCATGGGCGTAACAGCCAGCCTGATCCGCAACCTGAATACGGCTCTGAATTCCACCTCCATCGTTGTCTCACACGATGTCGAGGAATCATTTTCCATTGCCGACTATGTCTACTTCCTCTCGGACGGACGCATTGTTGCACAGGGAACGCCGGATGAAATGCGTGCATCGGACGAACCCTATGTCCGGCAGTTTGTCAATGGCTTTGCAGACGGACCGGTTCCATTTCACTATCCGGGTGAGAAACTCGCCCAAAAACTGGGACTGGACAACGGATTATGATAAGCCGCATTTCTGGCATCGGATATAAAACCCGCCACCTGGTCAGCGACCTGGGCTATGCCTTGCGCATGTTCCTGCTGCTCTGCGCAGCCATTTTCAAAATCATTCGCCGCCCACGACTGATAGGCGACCAGATTCACTTTATCGGTAACCGCTCCGTCTTGCTGATCGCCGTATCAGGCCTCTTTGTCGGCTTTGTTTTAGGCCTTCAGGGCTATTACATCCTCAACAAATACGGCTCCGAACAGGCACTGGGCACCATGGTCGCCCTCTCACTCCTTCGTGAACTGGGTCCGGTTATTACCGCACTTCTGTTTGCAGGACGTGCCGGCACTTCGCTTACTGCAGAAATCGGCCTGATGAAGGCGGGCGAACAGCTCACCGCCATGGACATGATGGCCGTCAATCCCATACACCGCGTACTGGCTCCGCGTTTCTGGGCCGGAATCATATCCATGCCGATTCTGGCTGCGATTTTCAGCGCAGTCGGCATCTTTGGAGGCTATGTTGTCGGTGTGGTCCTGATCGGTGTTGATGACGGAGCGTTCTGGTCCCAGATGCAAAGCAACGTTGATATCTGGAACGACATCGGAAACGGCGTTGTCAAAAGCATTGTCTTTGGCTTTGCTGTGACGTTCCTGGCACTCTTTCAGGGTTACGAAGCAAAACCAACGCCGGAAGGCGTATCAAGTGCTACAACACGCACGGTTGTCTATTCATCACTTCTGGTTCTGTGGCTGGACTTCCTGCTGACAGCTTTCATGTTCAACTAGACAGATATC
>Ga0099364_10002220_pt1 | contig 31068 bp, 30 predicted proteins | sample TergutTh196P3_FD_73070 | JGI IMG/M metagenome (GOLD analysis project Ga0099364, IMG submission 73070) | Microcerotermes parvus P3 segment gut microbial communities from Pointe-Noire, Republic of the Congo - Th196 P3 | ecosystem: Host-associated > Arthropoda: Insects > Digestive system > Gut ... | reverse complement strand
CCAAATCCTTGCGAATTATTTCAAATTCTTCGCGACTTATGTTGCTTGGGTAATTGGTCATTGGATTCACCTTTTTGATTGATTATATCACATGTTCAGAGTGGGTGAAAGATGTTAAACAGTTTCTTAGGTGCTTTCGATGCCAAGCCAGTTTTCGACACGCAGAAAAAAGCGAGCAGTTTGGACATCCTGAACGAGTTTCTATAGTCAAATCAAATCCAAGAATATCAGATTTTATCAGGACATATCAGATTTTATGGAGGAACATCAGAACATATCAGGGTATGCGCTGATATATCAAAACAACAGCCGGGCGGCTTGCGAGGAATCGCGAGCCGCCTATTTTTATGCTCAGAAGGAGGGCAAACAAAATGGCACAAAAACTAAAACGCAGTATTAACATGGGTTTCCGCGTCAATGAGGACGAGAAGTATTTTATCGAAAAGAAGATGGAGGCGGCGGGATGGAAAAACTTCCGCAGCTTCGTACTCCATTTCCTTATACGCGGCGAAATCGTAAAAATCGACCTTGCGGAAATCCGCGAGATGAATACGCTCTTGCGGAATATCAGTAACAATATTAACCAAATCGCGGCGAGGGCGAACGCCACGGGCAACATCTACGCCGCAGACATCGCCGAAATACAGGTGCGGCAAGACGAGGTGTGGGAACAGCAAAACAAAATAATCGGCGCGGTTACGAAAATGACGGAGGTGGGCAAATAATGGCGGAACTGAAAACTATACGAATGAGTGACATACAGCAGGAGCCTGTGGACTGGCTGTGGGATTCGTATCCCAAAACGATAAAACCGAGGCTTGAACAGTTGGGCGCGGACAACGATATGATTGAGATCATCGTTGAGAATGAAGATGAATTGTCGTTCACCGATGAGCGCATTGAGCAAACCATCATAAAATTCAACGCGAAATTGGTGGTTCTTGACCCTGTGCAAGCCTATTTCGGCGGCGCGAATATGAATAACAGGCACCGCGAAGAAGCGCGGACGCGACCGAAGGGAGCGGCTTTTCGCGAAACGAAAAGTGCTGAGCGAACAGCGTCAGACCGATAATGAAACAGCTTGGCAGGGTTGCGGAGCGGAATAATTGCGCTATCTTACTTGTGGGGCATCTTCATAAAAAAGGAGGTCAGAGCCAATACCGAAGTCTTGGCAGTATCGACATATACGCTGCCGCCCGGAGTGTTTTAACGGTTGGACAGACAGGAATGGGCGACGATATACGAGCGATTGTCCACAACAAATCAAATCTCGCGCCGCACGGAGCATCGCAAACTTTCGGGCTTGACCCAGGCTGCATGGGCGAGCAGCGGCGGAACGCCGCGACCAGCCCTGTTAGTGGGTTTTGTTGGCTGGGCGAATATGACATCACGATTGATGAAATCCTCGGCGGCGTGACGAAAGTGCCTAAAGACCAGTTGTCGTGGGCGTGTAACCTTATAAAAACAACGCTCGCATACGGCCCCGTTGCGGCGGTTGATATTATGCTGAAAGCTGAGGAACAGGGCATATCAGAGAAAACGCTCAAACGGGCAAAGTCGGCATTGGGTGTTATCTCCATCAAGCGCGGCGGTCAATGGTTTTGGGATATGCCGATTGAGGTTGAATTTACCGAAGCGGGTCAGAAAGAAGGTCAGGGAGAAGGTCAAGAGGGGCACGCACTCATGACCTCCTTGACCCTCTTGCCGGGGGTGGTGTAGATGGCTACTACATGGATTAAACCTATCCATAAAATGAAGGGGCGTTCGGTTGCCGCCACGCTCGCGGACAGAATCTGCTACGCCGACAATCCCGATAAAAATAACAGTCACGAGTATGTTAAAAGCTACGGCTGCGACTACTATACCGCCGCCAACGAGTTCGCGCTGTCTAAAGAAATCTACGAACAGCAGACCGGGCGCGGCGGGCGTAACGGCGACATAATCGCGTATCATGTGCGGCAGTCATTCAAGCCAGGGGAAATCACACCGCAGGCAGCTCTCGAAGTTGGGTACAGCCTCATGGAAAAATTCACGCGCGGCAGACACCAATTTGTTGTGGCTGTGCATACGGACAAACATCATATTCATTGCCATTGCATATTCAGCGCGGTGAATTTAGACTGCGACCGCAAGTTCCGTAATCCTATCCGTTCTATGAAAATCGTGCGGCAGATTAGCGACCATCTTTGCGCAGAGCGCGGTCTGTCGGTTATCGAAAACCCGGCGAAGTCGAAAGGAAAGAATTACGGCAAATGGCAGGGTGATAAAAAAGAACCCACGGGCAGAGAAAAACTTTGCGCGATTATTGATGATAATATTATTGTCGGCAGAACGCTGACGGAATACTTTACCGCCCTGAAACGTGCCGGGGTCGAGATAAAAAGCGGCAAACAATTTTCGTTCAAACCACCCGGCGCAAAGAGATTTTTCCGGCAAGATTCGCTCGGTGAAGATTATTCTGAGGAAGCGATTCGGGAACGGCTTGCGGGCAAACGGATAGTTGAACCCCGGAAAAAAGTCGCGGCGGTTGTCGTATCAATTCCAACCATCCGAGTGCCGAAACTGTTAATCGACATCGAAGCAAAAATACAAAAAGCATACAGCCCCGGCTTTGAACACTACGCCCGAATTTACAATCTCAAAGAGATGGCACGGACGCTCATCTTTATGCGGGACAGCGGCATAGGGACTTACGATGAACTCAACGCAAAAATTCGGACGTTGGATGGCGAGCATGATGGCAAGTCAACGCGCATAAAGGAAATCGAAACCCGGCAAAAAGAAATCTCGGAGCTACAACGCAACATCGGCACTTATAACAAAACCAAAGACATCTTCAATGAATAGCGGCGGCAGAAAAAACATCAGCCGACGAAATGGGAAAAACTTAGAAAAGCCCCTCACCCCGCTGATGTTTATTACGAAGCCAACCGTGCCGACATCACCCTCTGCCAAGCGGCGAAAAATTATTTTGACGAGCAAGGTTACGGCAAGGGTAAAAAGATTCCGACAATACAATCCCTCAAAGAAGAATACGCCATGCTCGACAAAGAAAAGCGCGGGCTTTATAACGGATTCAAAAAGCAACGCGACGATGTTATCGCACTGAAGCTGGCGCGACAGAATGTGGATATGTTTTTAGACGGAACACGCGAGAAGAAGCAACTCGAACGGGTACAATCCCGCGAGCGCGAAGCGCGGTAGATTATTATTTTCCCTGTGGGTATATCGCTTCGTCAGACGCACAATCAAGCGGCGTAAGCCGCGCCATAGTAGCCGCCGAAGGCGGCTTTCTCCGGGGTTCCCGCGGAACGGCGCAAGCCGTTTCGTGGGGTGGAGTGGTGGGCGCTTGCGCCCGTCTCGCGGGGCTTGGTGCGGCAGCACCAACAAGCAAAAAAATCGTCAAAGCCGCGACAGCGGATTTGGCGATTTTGGACAGGGTGCGCGCACCGTGCCTTGCTTGCCATTAAGTTTTCGAGCGATACGGTGTTTTGTGGGTTTCATCGGATTTGCTTATGTTAGCCGTTTCTGGACGGATGCGCTGACGAGCGATTTCATCTGCGTGATAGCGGTGTTGTTGAGTTGGATTAGCCGCTCCTTCTGCGGAAGTCCTTGACGGATTAGCAGAGCGTTAATGCTTTCCATGTTGGACAGCACTACGAGCTGTTCGAGCGTGGCGTGGTCGCGCATAATAAAAATCTTTCACGAATGGATTACCATTTTTCTTTGAGACGATTGGCTTCTTGACGGTCCGCGGCAGCCTCTTCTTCCCGCCCAAGTGCGGAGTATGCGTCAGCTCGTTTATTATAAAAATATGCTTTGTTTTTATCAATTTCAATAGCTTTGCTGTAATCATCTATCGCCAGTTCATATTTTTTTAGCGCAACGTAAGTATCTCCTCGGTCACTATAATATACGGAATTATTAGGGTTTAATTCGATTGCTTTATTATCGTCTGCAAGAGAACACTCGTAGTCACGAAGAGAATAGTAAGGATATGCACGGTTGTTATAATATTCAGCTTTATCCGGGTCTAGCTCAATGGCCTTGCTGTAATCTCCAAGTGCAAGCTCGAATTTATCAAGATTATAGAACTTGTCTCCGCGATTTATATAATTTGTTGGATTATTAGGATTCTCTTTTATTTCCTCGTCAAATTTTAAGAACATAGATACCCTTTTGAGTGTATCGGGAAGTTCCTCGATAGCCCTTTCCGCATTCATATGTTGCACGGCATAAAACGCCAGATTGCGCGCATTATTTTTTTCACGCTCCCATTGACTGAACGAGTTGTCCTTCAACGATGCAAGAGTATCTTTTAAGTTTTGCTCATTAAGAATTGGAATATTATTGTATGGAACATTTGAAAAATGTAATTTCTGCCGTTCATCAAGATAGATTGATTCAACTCCAAACAGTTTTTGCTGTTCGTTGATTCCCAAAACTAAAAACCCCGGACTCTCAATATATTCACCTGTAATCAACGGCGAAGTTTCACAAAATAACATACAGCCGTTAGGTTTAAGCAATTTCTTGATTGCCACAAATGTGCGAGGCCATTCATCGAGCGGGATTTCGTGCAAAGTGTTAATCAATAGAACTGCATCAAATTCTTCGGGAATATCTTCCGTTGCAGTGTATATCTTTTCAGATGGTAGAATCTGGCTTAGGATTTTGTGATACTTTCTATTTATTTCAAATGCGTGGTAATCAAGACCATCAATATCTGAAAGCAGCTTAAAGAAACGACCTTTTCCCGCGCCATAATCAAGGACTTTCTTTAATCCACGTTGTTGGATATTCTGCTTTATTTTATCCAGCTTATTATTGGTTTCACTCTCTGCTGGCACTTCAGACAAACATCCACGGAAAAATTCATAAAACCCATATAGCCCCGTATACGACACAAATTGTTGCATTTCTTTGGTATCAACCATCGTTTCACAAATTTCATCGTACATTGATGAATTATTAGGTTGAACTTTTCCGTCTTTAATATAGATAATCTCATCAAACTTATAATGTGCCATGAGATGAATGGAATGTGTCGCAATCCATATTTTTGCTTTCGGAAGATTCTCTTGAAGTTGCACGATAAAATCAATAATTGATTTTGCGTGAAGATGCTGGTCAGGCTCGTCAAGTAGAATATAAAAAACATCATCGGCGTGATATTCTGCAAGAACGCCCAACATAACCGACATATAGAAAATACTGCGTTGACCGGGAGATAGTTCTTTTTCTCCTGTTAAAATTGTTATGATGTTTTCCATTTCAAACGAATCGGAAAACAATGATTTAAGAAAGCTATTAACTTTACTAACTGCACTTTTGCAATGAAAGTCACTTTTAGCAAGACTGGTAAGGCTCTTAATCCCTTCTACAGGGTCGTTGCTTATAAGTTTTAGCGTGTCGTAGATAGGTGTATTGCGCCTATCTATAAAAATATTTTTGAGCAGTTGCAAGCTGCTTTCGTCTGTTCCTTTTCGCTCTGTGCTTGCCATTTGAGGGAAGTCAGCGTATAAAACATCCGTATTCATCACTCCGTTTGCAAACAATGTTTCATCGAGTGCACGTAAAAGGCGTGACTTTCCACAGCCGTTTGGTCCTATGATAATGCGTTCTTTAATTTTTTTCAGTTCTTCAAATTTAGGGGCAGCATCCCAAGACACATCAAGTCGTTTTAGGTTTTCTTCAAATATTTTATTATTCATTCTACTTCCTCCCGTCAAAATCTAAGTCAAATTCACCCCTTAACAAAAACCCCCCTCAACAGCCTAGATGCTTTACTGCTTGTGGCAAAAGCAGACACCGCAGCACCCTCAACCGTTTCAAAATAAGCCCTTGCTTTTTCACGGTCTACCGAAGCAATCAATTTGTCGAAACGGCCAAACTCATTGATATTTGCCTCGGTTAATCGGTGTTTGAACAACCCATGTAAGAGGGCTTCGTCCAAGCCTAAAATCGCAGCAACCGCTTTTATTTGTGCGTTCTTTTCGCCCATTTGATAATCGGTGATATAATCACGCAAGGTTTTTCCGTCCTCGATAACAACATCGCCTCGCCCGACATCACGCAGGAAAATATTTGCATACCGTTGTTCTTCCTGTGTCAATGTCGCAAATGTCGTGTGCAAATCGTTAAGGGCGGATTCCTTTGCTCTTTCGTCGGAAGAATCCAGCGTTTTGAGGTATTTTTCAAAGCGTGAATTCATATAGTCATTGTCAATCATGCCAGTATCAATTTCGGTAAGATAGCCCTCCAATTCATAGGGCGCATCATTATCCCCGCCGCCGCCGCTACTCTCGCCAAACAATTCTTTATACCGTAACGCCAAAATCAAGTATGTCTGTTCGTCAAAGAGCATTTCATATTTTGTCTGCACCCACTTAAACCCCTGTATCGTCGCAGCTTCTAAGTGCGCAGTTAATTCCTTGAACAGCTTGGCAAACTTGCCCCTTGCTTCTTTTTCATTGGGCAGCCTGCTAAAGTCTGGTACCCCTGCACTTGCAAACACCATGCGAATTTCTTCGTATTTTATATTCATCATTTTAATATTGCCTTCGAGCTTATCAACAAACAAATCAAAGGGCTTATCGCCAGAATATAATTTCACCGCATCGGCAATATTTCGCTTCATGGTGTGCGGTCTGCGGTAATAACGGATTGTGCCGAAAGGCTTGTCCGGGCCAAATAATCTGTTTGTCCGTGAAAACGCCTGTATTATTTCGGCATACCACATAACCTTATCCATATAGAGCGTGTTTACCCACTTGGAATCGAAGCCAGTCAGCATTTGGTCTACGACAATGAGTATGTCAAGCTGTTTTTCGGGAGTACGCTCTATCGCCTTATAAGCATCCTTATGTGCCAACCGTGCGGCAAGGTCTTTTTTGAATTTGCCGTGTGCTTTAATATCAAATTGCTTTTGACCGAAAAACCGCTCGTTGTAATCGGTGATTATTTCCACAAGCCCATCTTCTTTGAATTTTGAATTTTCGGGGTTTTCGTCAAAATCCACGTTAGGGTCGAACAAAGCCGATATTTTCAAGTCAGGCTTTCTCGCCTTTAACAACCTGTAATATTCGATGGCTTGCAGTATACTGTGGGTCGCAAAAATGGCATGGAATTTACCGTTTTGGCTAAGTGTCAGCCAATTATCAAGAATATCCGTTACAACCATTCCACGATGAATCTCGTTGTTATATTGTTCATTTGGCAGAAAGTCCTCAATGCCTTTGATATAATCGTTATTGGCATCATAGTAGCCCGCCATAGGAATACTCATGTATTTGTCGTAAATCTTTTTCTTTTTGGGGTCGGCAAACACATCTTTGATTTTTTCTTCGTTGGTACTGCCTACTGCCTTTGCTTTGTCGAGTGCCACGGCGGTACGGACATCTTTATCCGTGAATGTCGATACCATATCGGGGTCAAAGCCCAGCACATTTTTATCCCTAATGCCATCGGCTATGCTGTATCTGTGTAACTCGTTGCCGAACACATCGGAAGTGGTGTTGTCTTTCTTGCGGTTCTCGTCATGTATCGGTGTTCCTGTAAAGCCGAAAAATACGGCATGTGGGAAGGTGTCCTTAATCGTGCGAAGCATGTCGCCGAATGTAGAGCGGTGTGCTTCGTCTACGATTATAACAATGCGCTTTTTGCCGATAATTTCAATATCGCTTGCGTTCTTGCTTTCTTCCTTTATTTGGCTCATTTTTTGGATAGAGGTAACAATAAGCGTGTCATTATGGTGGTTGCTTTTCAGTTTTGTAAGCAATGCCAACGAGTTTTTCGTGCCTTGCACGGTTTCGTCATCATTGGCAAAGGCTTGGTATTCTTCAAGCGATTGTGTGCCGAGTTCGATTCTATCCATAAGAAAAACAACCTTATCGGCAAATTTAGAGCTGGCGATAAGCTGTGCAGACTTAAAACTGGTCATGGTTTTGCCAGAGCCAGTTGTGTGCCATATGTAACCGCCCAATAAATTGTTCTCGCCCCACTTTAATCTTTCCACTCGGTCAGAAATGGCGTAAGCGGCGTAATACTGATAGCTTCGCATGACCTTCAAAACGCCGTCTGCGGTGTCGGCAACGGTATAAAATCCGATTATCTGATGTGCCATCGGAATGGAGATAAGCAGAGATGCACTTTTCCAGTCTTTAATCGGTTCATTATTAAAATCCGCCCAATTAAAATAAAAATCGGGGTTAAACCGCCCCTCTGGGCCGGGGTTCGCAAAATAGACCGTATCGTCTGGGGTCATGGCGACAAAGATTTGCACCAGTGAAAATAGCCCTGTAAAAATGCCGTTTTTGGCGTAATGCTCAATTTGATTGGTTGCTTGGCTTACAGGAATACCGCTCTTTTTTAGCTCGATATGGAAAACAGGCATACCGTTGATAAGCAGCATTAAATCCCCTCGTCGGTCGCTTGTTATGCCTTTTGTCGGAAATTTCGGCTGTCGTGCGATTTGGTAACGGCTTTGTCCGGCGGCTATTTCGTGGCGGTCATAGATTTTCAAGCTGACCTCCTTGCCAAAGTGCAGGGTATCGGCAGGGTTGTCGCGAGTTATGGAAACCGATTTTCCGTTGATAAAACCGTTCAGACGGAGCGGTGTTTTCAAGCTGTTTATTTGCCCGATAATTTGAGCCATTTCCCCATCGGTGAGGGGCTGGTCGTTCAGCTTATCAATGTCCCTGTTGTTTTCGTACAGGATTTTAGCCCAGTTATTGATTAGGTCTTGCTCGGTTGGGTTTGCTATAACTTCCTCCCAGCCTTTATCTGCAAGCAATAGTTGGACGAGGGCTTCTTCAAAATCGGATTCTCGGTTAAACATTGTCATCTCCCCTAGTTTTTTGCTTTTCTTTCAAAAACCTTGATAAAGGCGGAACAATATTTACAACAATGTCGAAAATAATCCCAAAATCCAAATCGTGGTAGCCGTGAGCCGCACGGTTTCGGAAGCCAATAACGTGTTGCCAGTTATTTGATTGATATTCAGCCTTTTCTTCGGTCGTTAGGCTTTTGAATAATTCGCCTAAATCAAGCAAGCACATAGTTACTGCACGTCTGGTTAAAACGGATTTTTTTAAGTCTTGCACCGAATGTATTCCGTTCATGCACTCGGTTAATTCATCACAGGCTTGCACCATGTGGTCTAAATAATCCCAACCTTCATACTTCATAAATATACCTCGTTTCTCGCAACACGCGTTCTTGGAATCTTTTGGGCGTTGTTGACAGAGAATCAATAGTCACAACATCTGTCTTTATCCCGACAATAGCTTCCAATTCATCCCAAAAAGCATAGAATTGCTCTGTTATGCCGCTTGTGTAATCTAGCTCCACAAGAATGTCCAAATCAGACTCGTCAGTCTGTTCGTCCCTTGCATAGCTTCCGAACAGAGCGGCGCGTTTTATTGGATATTGTTTGAATATTGGGGTTAGTTTGTTTATTAGCTCTTGTTGGGTGTACACGGTTATCGCTCCTCCCTTTTATATCAAACTTCATTATCCTGTTCTTGCTGTTTCTTTTTTAGAAATTCATATAACGGTGGGATTCTATTAACGACAATTTGATATACGTATGAAAAATTCAGTTCATGGTAGCCATGTGCCGAGCGATTGCGGAATCCAATTATCTTGTGCCAATGTTCGCAGGGGTATTCGCTAAGCTCTTTATCTGTGAGGCTTTTGAATAATTCGCCAAGGTCAAGTAAGCACATAACAACTGCTCTTCTTGTCTTTATATCTGCTTTTAACTCGTCTACTGAATTTACCCCCTGCATACACGCAAACAATTCTTCACAAGTTTGCACCATGTGGTCTATATAAGCCCATCCTCTATACTTCATAAATATACCTCGCTTCTTTCAATATGCGTTCGTTAAATCGCTTTGGGGTCGTATCAAGAGAACAAAATGTTAAAACATCGGCTTTTAATCCTAAAGTTTTTTCTAAATCGTCCCAAAAATCAAGAAAGTCTGGTAGGTCAATTGAGATTTCGTAATCAAGCAATAAATCAACATCCGATTCTTCTGTTTGCTGCTCTCTCGAATAGCTTCCAAACAGAGCGGCGCGTTTTATTGGATATTGTTTGAATATTGGGGTTAGTTTGTTTATTAGTTCTTGTTGGGTGTACACGGTTATCGCTCCTCCCTTTTATGCCTTATGGGTATAGTTTACTTTCTTATGGTGTTTTACACAAACATTTTGTTGAGGCAGGCGTTTTTTATATTTTGCAGTTTTTCGAGTTCTTGGTATTGGGCTTCGGCGAGTTCATCAATGATTCGGAAAAAGCTGCCGATAATTGTCTGTTCCGCTGGCGATGGTGCAAGAATTACCGCCTCAGATACTTTTGACCAATCTGCTCTTGGCATTTTCGTTCCTGATGAAATATTAGCGTGAGATAAAAATGTATCGCTTTGAACTATCATATAGGCGAATGCTTCATCGAATGAAGCACTTGGAATAAGTGCCCAGATTTCGCCGCTTTTTAACCCATCTCTGTCCGCAAGCCACCATTTATTCAAATATGGGCGCAACCGTCCAAACAGAGTATCACCTTTTCTGAACAATGATTTTGCTTGAGTTCTGACTGAGGTATCGCCTATCAGTGTTCCCATGTCACTTACAATATTTTCGAGTTCAACGTCAAAATCATAATCGTTGGAATTGACAGCTTCATTTCTTATCTTTAGAGCATCACTTAATCTCCACTGCTCCCAAGCCCCCGTAAACCCCTCAAACCGTATTTCTGGCACGGTTGCGCCTTTCTTTGGGAACATCTTTTCAAGCATGGCTTTTTTTATGTTTAGCGTTTTTTCGTGCTGTTGTTTCTTTAGGGCAATGGTGTCGTCAAGGTTGCGGAAGAAGTCGCCGATGGCGGTTTGTTCTTTGTCGCATGGCAGCATAACTCTAAACACATTCATTCCAGAAGCTAATATGTGCTTAATGGTGTTGCCTATTGTAATAAACGCCAACTCTCTCTTTATTTTTGATGTTTGAAACCCATAATTTAGAAAATAAGTGTTTATACCTTCCTGTGCTTCACTAAACATTATTAGAGCATGAGCCGCCGAATTATTTAGCTCTTTTGGAATCACTGCGGTATGTCCAACGTGTCCTGATTGAACCATTACCATATCACCAGTTTTAAGTAATTTGTCCTTTTGTTTCTCATAAAAATCTTCGTTGATGAAAATTTCTGTTTCAGTATTTATTTGACCGTTTTTAACATTATTAGATTGCAAATAAAAATATCCGCTATCTTTATCAACATAATAAGGCGTAGCAGTCCCAACAAAAGCATTTCTGATTCTTTTGAACATTGTACTCATTTGCTGTTCAGCCCAATCACCCTCAAACCCCTCAAACCGAATCGCAGGCACCTTACAATCATTCCCTATCATTTCCCCCTCCCTTTGATTTTTGCTATTTCTTTCTCAAAGTCGGAATTTATTCTCTGCGTTTTATTAAATTCGTCATACTCCAATTTCGCCTTGCGTTCGGCATCAATTTTTGAAACACTGCCCTTGCCCTGCAAAATTTGAAATCTGTTAAATTTGAGAAATTCGTCAACGCTAACAGCAAAATCTTGCATTTTCAACAAAACCTCATCTTCAATCAAGCCCTCGATATAATCAAAGAACGCCGACACATTTCGCTCTAGCTTTCTAATTTCTTTTTCATTAAGATAATTTTTCGCAACAATTACATCACTTTTCAAAACTCGTCCGTCGGGCGAATTTTTGAAAGTTACAAGCCCCATATAATCCTTGTTTCGGTTGGCGCGGTCATTGATAATTTCAGCCGCAGTATGCCCTGTTATTGCATAGTGAAATTTATTTTGTACCATTGCGTAGAAATCTCTCGTAATAAGGCTGTCCTTATCATAATCAATACTAATTTCTGCAAAAATATCAGTAATTTGCAACCAAATTCGCCGCTCGCTTGTGCGAATAGAGCGAACACGCTCCAACAATTCACGAAAAAAATCCTTGCCGAATACAGCTTCGCCTTGTTTCAAGCGTTCGTCGTCCATAGCAAAGCCTTTTCTTATGAACTCGCTCAAAATTTTAGTCGCCCACTGCCTAAACCTTGTGGCTTTCAATGAATTGACACGATAGCCGACTGAGATAATAGCGTCAAGGCTGTAAAATTTTATCTTTCTACTTACATTGCGAGAACCTTCCTTTTGAACTACCGAGATTTCCTCGGTAGTTGCTTTTTCGCTTAATTCTTCGGCTTCGTAGACGTTCTTTAAATGCAATGATATGTTATCCGTTGAACATTCAAACAACTCACTCATAGATTTTTGAGTAAGCCATATTGTTTCGTCTTGAATAAGTGCGTTAATTTCGTTGTCGTCATCTAGCCTGTAAAGCTGATACTGTAAATTTTTATCCACGCTTATCACCCCGCAAAAGCGATTGCAATTCGCCCAGCCCTTTCATATCAAATTCGTTGCCCCGCAGTTGACCAATAAGGGCTACAACCTCGTTTTTCGCCCTGCCTATTTTTTCCGTAACCTCTACATAGGTAACGGCGTATTTTTCAGCCAAGGCGGTTAGCTTATTCACCAACTCGCGGATTACCTCGTGGGGCAATTCGTCCATAGCGGTTACAATCGGGTCTACCCATTTTTGTTTTAGCAAGCTCCGTGCTTCATCGTCATTAAGCCCCTCGATGGTTTCCTTGGTGAGTTGATGTAGCTTTTCTGCTTCTGTTTTTACCTCTTTTTTTAGCTTGGTTTCTTCGGCAAATAAATCACTCGCCTGTATCAACCTCGCGGGAACGCTATCCTCGGCATGGCTACCGCTTGCTTTTAGCTTCTTGGCGAGTGCTTCAACACCTTTTTTGACATACTCGCCATCGTCATTAAAGGCATCCTTGTATTCGTCTTTATCTTCATCTGTCAAAGATTCAAATATTTCTTCGAGAATGGCGGCGATTTCGACAAGACGGTTTTCTTTTTGTCTAAGCGCGTCTGTTTCGGCTTTCAGCAACGTGGCTTGTACCAGTTCAAAGGGGATAATACGCCCAATCCAACCGTCTTGTACTTCGTATTCCGTATCGCCTTTTTTCTTGATTACCATGTTGGGGTCAACAACTTTTACTGCCGCAAAGCCCTCTGTTTGGATAATTTCGAGGTCTACGGCGATTTTCACCCATTCGTTATTAAGGGCTTGATATGCGTTGTACTTATCAATCAGGGCAACAGAAGCCAAGCGAGAGAAAAGAACCTCGCTTATTATGGTTTCTTGTCGTGAGATATTAAGCGAAAGCATTTTGCCAAGCAACTCACCCTCCAAGTACGGCCCAAAGCCGTCAAAAATATCTGCATAACGCCCCAAATATTCCACGACATCGGCATTATTCATTATCTCTTGCTTCACATCTTCGGTAGCTAACGACACAAAAGGCGTACCATCGTCACTAAAAAGACAAGCCCACAAGCTAGGGAATGTATTCCAAAATTGCCCCAGCTCCGCTAACTCGCTCTTGGGTATACCGCCAAACATAGTGGTGTATAAGTCCCATGTTTTAGGCGTTTCAGAAGAATCCACATAGCGTGGAATGTTCAAGTTCCAACCGTTTTTACGGATTTCGTCACGGCTTACTTTGCGTGAAAACTTGGGTATATCGGCACGGCTTGCTACGGTGTCGGCGATTTTTTTAATGTCGGAAGCACGCAGTAGGTTGTTCTTGCCGACCTTGACAAATCCTTTCGAGGCATCAATAAAAAGAACATCGTCGGTATTCCGTCTGCCGTGAGGCTGTTTTAAGACCATGATTATTGTGGCTATGCCTGTCCCGAAAAAAATATTGGGCGGCAAGCCTATTATTGCATCTATATTGTTTTTCTCGATTAAATTTTTGCGGATTTTTCCCTCGCCGTCTGCACCCTCGGCATCGCCGCGGAACAAAACGCCATGCGGCAGAACAATAGTCATAATTCCGTCTGGCTTTAAGTGATAGAGGTCGTGCAACAGAAACGCAAAATCCGCCTTGGTTTTGGGGGCAAGCCCAAAGCCAGAATAGCGCGGGTCGGCATCTTTGTTGGTCGGCTCCCATGCTTGGGAGTACGGAGGATTTGATACAACTGCATCCACATAAAGCGGCGCATATGTACCATGAGGGTCATTCTCATCAAAATACGGCCAGTCCTCCTCTAACGTGTCACCTCTGCGAAGGGCTAAGTTATCTGGCAAAATATCACGCATAACAAGATTCATGCGTGTCAGGTTAAATGTATTTTCTTTCCATTCTTGGGCGAAGTATTTAATGTTATTTTCATCGTCAATATGCTTCGCCGCCGAACGCCCGATATTTATAAGCAAAGAACCCGAGCCGCTTGTAGGGTCGTAAATTTCGATTTTATTGCGGTCTTTCAAATGCTCTGCCACTATTTCGGACATAAGCAGAGAAACCTCATGCGGCGTGTAAAACTCGCCCGCTTTTTTCCCTGCATTGGCGGCAAAGCTGCTTATTAGATATTCATACACAAAGCCTAAGACATCGTAGTCTTGCTTGCCATCCATCGGAATATCCTTGATAAGTGCTAAAAGGTCGCTTATTGCCCTTGTCTGTGATTTTGATGTATCGCCAAGTTTGCTTAGTCCAGCTCGGAGCGTATCAAAAATACCACTGAACACTTTTTTGTGTGCAGGGCTTATGTGTCGGTTAAAGGCGGAAAGAGCATCATGGACATTACCTACATCAAAATCAGAACCCTTTTCAAGCCATGTCGAAAAAAGGTCGTCATACGCCATAAAATATCCGATACGGTTTTTTACGAAGCTGACGGCATCTGTATCATTTTCTGTGAGTGCCTTAATTTCTTCTTGCGTCATTCCCTCGGCACGTAATAATTTCAATTGCTTGTCCGATAAGAATTTATAGAAAATAAAGCCAAGAATGTAATCTTTGTATTCGTTGGCTTCTATTTTTGAACGCATTTTGTTGGCTGATTGCCAGATTTTTGCCGCTAATTGTTGTTTGTTCATTCGTATACCTCCCAATGCCAAGAACGTGTTGAGCCAACACGTTCTAGCTTCCCTTCCGCTTTTATGTTGAATACAGCTTCTTATCCTTTTTGGTTATATTTTACTTTCTTATGGTGTTTTACACAAACATTTTATTTAGGCAGGCGGTTTTTATGTTTTGCAGTTTTTCTAGTTCTTGTTGTTGGGCGGTGATAAGGGTGTCGAGGTTGTGAAAGAAGTTGCCTATGGCGGTTTGTTCTTCTTCGTTTGGAATAACGATTTCAGCATCTCTTAAATTGACTGATGTTATTGAATCAAAAGTCGAGCCCGTGCTGTACTCGTCCCAAAAACTATCCATATTCATTTTTATAAGTGTTTGAAATAAAAATTCATTTCCTCGTATTGCGGCTACACCTCTGCCGATAACAGCATTATAAGCGGTTTTCCCTACATCTCCAACAGGCGCACGAACACTAATAATAATATCGCCCTTCCTTGCTGTCTTTGTAATCTGCTTTGTCCAAACACGAGGTATAACCCATCCATTTTTCATATCAGCATTGCCCTGTACTAAAATATGGTCGTTTGGGTTGTCTGTGTAATTAACGGAGTCGGGGGATTGTCCCATATTAACATAAGCAAAATCGCCAATCGAAATCCTCTGCCACCGCCCCGTAAACCCCTCAAATCGTATCTCTGGCACGGATTCGCCTTTTTTCGGAAACATCTTTTCAAGCATGGCTTTTTTTATGTTTAGCGTTTTTTCGTTCTGTTGTTTCTTTAGGGCAATGGTGTCGTCAAGGTTGCGGAAGAAGTCGCCGATTGCGGATTGTTCTTCTTCGCGTACAGGGTAAACTACATGAACCTTTTTTATTTCATTCATGTTAATTTTTTTTGGGAAAGCGATATGCAATGTTCTGTGCCAAATTTCTCGCCGTACAGCCTCAGAGTGTATGACTGATTTCAAGAAATATGGGTTAAGTGATTTTTTCTTCAACAAGGCAAGGCTGACATAATATGCCATGACATCATCTGATTCTACAATGTTAGCTGTACCAATATCCCCTATGCGTGTCATTAAAACATCACCTTTTTGCGGGTATACCTTGAAATCGTTGTTAAATGCCTCTATCGAGATATATTTGTTTGAGGTCAACGTTTTAATGTTTTCCACGGAGAGAAACGTGATGCCAGATTCTGTATAGACAGGTGTTTGATGTGTTCCGTCATATACATCAGTAAGTTCACCTAATTTGTCAACGACCCAATCACCCTCATACTCCTCAAACCGAATCTCCGGCACTTTACAATCATTGTACATCTTTATCACCCCGCAAAAGCGATTGCAATTCGCCCAGCCCTTTCATATCGAACTCATTATACGCTTGTATTCTATACGGTTAGATTCACCATTTGGCACTAAATTTCCCCTCCGTTGTTTTAGATGTGTTCGCTCTTTTCAATTTCCATTATATCCGAAAAGTCACAATCAAGGACTTTACAGATTTTAAGAAGAATGTCCGTGGTCACGCTTTGTCCTTTTGTCAGCTTCGCCATAGTTGTGGTACTTACACCAGAAGCCTTTCGCAAATCGTTCTTGTTCATCTTTTTATCTATTAGCAAATGCCAGAGTTTATTGTAACTTACTATCATCGAAGCACCTCCGCACAAAACCTCTATTGTATAGAATAACACACCTGTCGTCATAAGCCAAGTTAATATTTGAATTTACGCATATTACAGTCGCAAACAGAAATTGTTACGCTGTTTTTCCAAATTGATTATTTTATTAAAAAGACATTCCTAAGATTTATGAAGTCTTTAAAATGCCTCTTTGCAATCTGATGTGCAAAAAAATTATGCGAATATTTGAATTAGCCTTGACATTACAGTTCTAAAAAGCAATAGGGTATTACAACAAAGCATTGGCAATAGAGGAAAAAATTTACGGAGAAGAATATTTTAAAACAACCGTATTGTATAACAATATGGGATTGGCTTATCATGCGTCAGGCATTTATGAAGAAGCATTAAAATATCACAGAAAAGCTTTGGTAGCACGAAAGAAATTTTTGGGAGAAAAGCATTCCGCAACAGCTAATTCATATAACAATATAGGTGAGATTTATCTTAAACTAAAAAATATAGTAACGCATTAGATTATATTTCAAAATCTTTAATGATACGAAAAGACATTTTCGGCGAAGAAAATTCCGCGACAGCCGACTCCCTCCATAACATGGGAAGAGGTTTTCATGGATTATCTAATTATGCACGAGCATTGACATATCTCAATAAAGCCTTGGCAATATTTAAAAAAACACACAAAGAAGCTTACCCCTAAGCCGCATTAGCATATGAAAATACAGCTAAAGTTCATCGTGCGATAGGAGATCGTAATAAGGAGCAAAATAACTACGACAACGCAGCGGAATGTTATAGTAAGGCGTTGGATAATTACGAAGAAGCGTTGGCTTTATTCATAGAGATTTACGGTGAAGAGCATAAACATTTAGTAGATTTATATAGAGATATTGCTGAAATTTATAACATTGCAGGCGATTATAAACAAGCATTGGAATATTAACAAAGCACTGATGAGGTCTAAAGTAATTCATGGCGAAGAACATCCATACTTAGCAAATTCATATAATGACATAAGTGGAATTTGCCTATCTTTGGATGCTCATGATAAAGTATTAGAAAATTATAACTATGCATTGATGATATTTAAAAAGATATACAGTGAAGAAGACTCTAACACAGCAATATTGTATGGAAATATAGGTATGTGTTATAGAAAATTAGGCGATAAGGAAAAGTCTTTGCAATTCTACAATAAATCTCTAGAGATCCGCATAAAAATTTATGGAAAAGATCATCCATATACAAAAACAACATTAAGTAGGATACAAGGTTTAGAAGGGTAACATTATTAATATAACGCCAAATAGACTTATTAAAAACTTCATTATCCCAAACAACCAAAGCCCTCGGATTCAACAACTCAGCGCGAGGGCTTTAATTATGCAATAATCGAGTTATTTGCCTGTGTTTCGATAGTATATTTTCGTATCGTTATAAACGTGCTACTGACCTCAGCCGCCTTGGGCGAAATAATGCGATGGTTGCGTACTACACTGAGATTTTCTTCATAGATAATCGTGTGAGGTTCATTGCCTTAAATGACGGAATTGATATAGCTTTTGGCGATAACGAAATTATGCCCTTTAAGTCGGTCATAAACGAATACTACGCTCGTGACATCAGCAAAAAAATCCGCTCGGCTTACAAAGCTCAGGCACAAAAGGGTGCGTATACCGGCCCGGTTCCGCCATACGGCTACTTAAAAAATCCCGACAACAAGTACCATTTAATCCCTAATCCCGATACCGCTCCCATTGTGAAAAAAATGTTCGATATGGCGGTTAAGGTCATGGGTACGGGGCAGATTGCAAAGGCTATTAAAAATGATGGTGTTATCAAGCCGACAATATACTCAATTAAGGTGCTGGGAATCAATCGGCGGACATCTTATTTAGACGATACACACTGGTCAAAAACAACAGTGTCGCAAATCATAAAAAACAGGGTATACTTGGGGCATACGATTTCGCAGAAAGCATCAACAATATCTTTCAAAAATAAAACGAGGATTAAATGCTCAGCGGACGATTACATCACCGTTCTTAACACGCATGAACCCCTTGTGGAGGAGCAAGACTTCGACCTGGCGCAGAAGATTTTCAAAATCAAGAAACGCCGCAACAAGCATGATTTTGATAATATCTTTGTAGGAATTTTGAAATGCTCGGATTGTGGGGCAGGATTATCAATACAATTTCCCAGCAACAGCAACGGCAGACCTTTCTTTTCCTATAGCTGCAATCGTTATCGACAGGACTCGAAATACTGTACAACTCACTATATCCGATATGATGATGTTTACAACATAGTCTTGGACGGCATTAGGGAGAAGCAAAAATTTGTGAATGCTCATGTGAATGAGTTGGCGTTATACGCGCAAAAGCTATCCGACAAGGGTGCAGACTTGAACCTCAAGCAAATGCACTCCGACCTCGAAAAAGCAAAGAAGCGCAGCAATGAATTGGACAATTTAATCCAAAAGCTGTTTGAGCAAGTAGCCGTAGCGTCGATAACCCAAGAGCGTTTCGCAACACTCACTGCCACCTACGAAGATGAGCAAAATTCCCTAAAAGAAAAAATCGCCAGTCTGCAATCAAAGATTTCCGACAAGGGCGGCGATGTAGAAAACATTATGAGTTTTTTCAATCTTGTTCGCAAACATGCCGAGGTTACGGAGCTTACGCCCGAAATCCTGCATGAGTTCATTGATAGCGTTGTTGTTTATCAGGCGGAGGGCAAGCGATTAGACCGCACACAAAAAGTAATCATCAATTTTCGGTTTATCCAGGATAACTGGTTTATTTTTTAGATATGTTCGTATCGTTAAGAATAGGTTACATCGGATACCTTGTTACCCCTGTGTGAAAAATAACCAAAGACGGATTTTTTAAAAGCATGGAACATGGAACGCAGATTTAGCGGATTTTCGCGGATTCTATCTGGCGTTTTTTTAATCCGCGTAAATCCGCGTTCCATTGCCCTTAAATCCCACCTAATCCAAGGCTCGTGCCGACATTCCCACCAAGCTACAACGGCGAAAAGGGGCTATGCCCCCTCGTGACGACATTCCCACCAAACCACAACAGCAAAAAGGGGCAAACGCCCCCCTATGCTCCCGCCTCCAAGCTCTTCAACCGATACTCCATAACCCCACAAACAAGCCCGCTCCGCGCCTCGTCCATACTCAGCGGAAGCACCCGCGTACCGACATAACGCATAACCACGCCGCCCCTGCTGGTCGGAAACGTCACCGCACCGCCGCGCAACCGCCGCCGAAACTGCTCCTGCACATCAAGCACCGGCGCAACAAAGCCCGACCGCCCAACCACGCGGCTATACACCCGCGCGCGCAGGGTCGCCTCCTCGCCAAAGCCCAAATCCGCGGCCTCATAAACAATATACGGCGACCGCGCGCCGTCCACGCCCTCGCCCTCCAAAAAAGCAGGTATCGCCTCTCCCGTCACAGCGTTCTCAAACCCGCCCCAAAACTCCCGCAAAGCAAAATAAATTTCTTTCATAGATACTCCTTTCATGTGAAAAAACTGCAAAAAAAACGCATTAAAACGCAGAAACTGCGCTCCATGCCTTTAAAAATCCGTGTTGCATAAATCATTTGTTAAACCACAGGTTAAGGGGAATCGCAGGTTCTCGTAGGGGACGGATTTATCCGTCCCGAGGTACGCACGCTCGTCAAATCACTGGGGGCTTGCAGGTTCTCGTAGGGGACGGATTTATCCGTCCCGAGGTATGCACGCTCGTCAATTCGGGGCGGGCAACGTCCCGAGATTGCCACCGTTCGTCAATTCGGGACGGATAACGTCCTATCAATTTGGTACGTGCAAACCTCGGGACGGATAAATCCGTCCCCTACAAAAAACCGACCAAGCAGACAACACCACACTCCACCAAATCCAACAACGCCGTACAACCACCAAATCCAACAACACCGTACAAGCACCAAATCCAACAACACCGCACGCCGACCAAATCCCCCTGCGGACATTGAAACCAAAGCAACTTACTCAGCAAAATCAGTCAAAACCTCAGCCCGCTTCCAAACCTTAACCGCCGTCAACGCCCCCTTAGGCATAACAAGCGGCACACCCCTAAGCAAAATATACGAGCCGTCAGACGGCCGCCAAATAACCGTCCCACCCGAGCCGTCCACATCACCGCCCGAATCCGCATTTCCGCCCAAGCCCATATTTCCGCCCAAGCCCACATCACCGCCCAAGCCGTCCGTATTTCCGCCCAAGCCCAATCCGTCCGCATTTCCGCCCAAGCCCGAGCCGTCCACGTCACCGCCCGAACCCACATCACTGCCCACGTCCAAGCCGTTCACATCACTGCCCACGCCGTCTACATCACCGCCCACGACCAAGCCCGACCCCCCCAAATCCAAATCCCGATGACAGGCAAACTGCCCCACGGTACGTGTAGCCTGCCGTTTCCCTACGCTTACCTCGTCCGAATCCGTTTGCCGAAACGCGCCATAAAACGCCTCGCCCTTAACCATTCTACGAACAGCAGGAAACCCCTCATAAAGCGAATCCCCCTCCTGCCAACTCACCTTATGAAACACTTCACCTAACAACCCACCAAACAAAGCCGTCTTAGCTCCCCCGACAAGCGGCGTTTCCGCCCCGCCAAGCACTTCACCCACCGCCGCAGACAGCACCTGAACAAAATCCCCACTCAACACCTCACCCCCGAAACAAACCCACGCCGAATCAGCCCAAGCTCCTCACCAAAAACCTCAAACGCGCCCAAGGGCAAGCCATTCTTCGCGGCAAGCGTCTTGGAATAAAAGCCTGCCACGTTCTCCGCCAAAATAGCGGACGGCGGATTAGCCGCCGTCCACTCAAAAATCCGCTCCGCAAGCTGCACCACTGAGGGCGGTATCGCCTGCGGCAAAATCCGACCGCGCCACGTATCGCTTACGCCTGCCAAGCCCTCCAGCGTGTACCGCACGCCGCCGCACGCCGCGCGCCGCGCCGCGACCCGATAGCTGCCGCGTTCAAACAGCAACGCGCCGTCCGTAGGCGGCTCGACCCAAAGCCATTGCCCCACCTTCAAATCCGCGTCCAGTAAAATTTTTCCATTTTTGAGAATAAAGGGGCAATTCCCAAAATTTTCCACACCCCCACCACAAACAAAAAAATTATTCCGCAAAATCTGAATAGCCGTTACTAGCCCCCGAACGTCCATTACGCTGTAGGCTCTAGCACCGCAAAGGGGAACGCAGTCCCGCCGCGGTCGATATTCACAGGGTTCACGACCTGCCAGCCAAGGCGCATTTCCACACGCAACGCAATCATATTTTGTTGCATGAGGTTGTACAGCACCTTGCCCTCGTCGTTCGTAATCACGCCCTCGCGGAACACCTCGAAGCTAACGTCCTCGCGCACCGCATACACGGCGTTTTCCCATTCGCCCAAAATCGCCAGCGCGTTCGCCCTGTCCCAAGTGCCGCGCCCGGCATAATGAATCGGCACGCCGAACGGGTTCTGGTCGTTGCCGTTTGTGGGCGATTGGAACAAGAAATTGCCGTTGTCGTCACGCAGCCCTCTGAATTTTGCGCGCAAAATCTTCTGTGCCGCAATGCCCGTCACGTCATATTCCTGCTCCTCCAGCTTGCCCAAGCCCTCGTTGATGTCCGCCAGCACGTCGCGCCCGTCCCCAAGCGTAACCACGTTGCCAGCCGCTCTCGCCTGTGCAATCAGCCCCTGCGGCCACTCACTCGGTGCTTTCGGGTTGCCGCCATTGAACACCTGGCGGTCAAACACGCGCCCGATTGCCTCGATACAAGCAGGGCGCGCCTGACCCCAAATATCATATTGAGAATCAGCAACCACCGACTTTGGTATCGGCAAAATAACGGCAATCGTCCCCGCGACAATCTGCTTTTTCGCCCAAGCCATGTTAGTCACAGCCTTCAGCCCAATATCGCCGTCCTGAAAATCCGCTATGGGAAGCATATCCAGCACCGCCATTTTGGCCGTCCCAGCCCCCATATTCGGCAGCTGCCGCATAAGGCTCATAGCCACCGACGACTTCCGCACCCCATCAATAATCCCCGATATTGTTTCCTCCGGAATCAACGCTTCTGCGTTTTCCCTACTAATAATGTTTCCGTTTAAGATTGCATCTGACATAAATAAATCCTCCTATTGGTTTTAATTTAATGGGGGCTCTGCCCCCAAACCCCCGCCGAAAGGCGGGCAAAGCCCGCCTTTCTTCCTCGCTCGCTTCGCTCGCTGCGGGTCGCGCCTATGGCGCGAATTAGTTCCCTGCACGAATAAAATCATTCATGCTCCTGCCCTGCGCCACAATCGGCACAGTCCGTACAAGCCCACCCGTTGGGGCGTTCCGCGTTTGCGCCCTAGCGAAATCAAACCCACCATGCGTTACAGCCTCGCCCATAATCACATCAAGGTTAGTCACACTAAAAACGCCGTCCTGCTCCGCATATTCGGCTTTCGCACCAAACGCCCCAACCAACAAATCCGCCTGCTTAGGGTTCAGCTTGCCCAGCTCCCTATGCTCAAACGCCAAAATCGCGTTACCCAACGCCTCATTTTTGGCAAATGCCACGCTCTCGGCTCGCTCCCTGGCAAGCGTTGCCTGCGCGACTTCGTCCTCGTTCGCTTTGACATGCGAAGCGGCTCCGTCCTCGGTAGCCTTGACACCCAAAGCCGCCCCGTCCTCGCCTGCTTTGACACGCAAAGCCGCCGCTTCCTCGTTCGCCTTGGAATTTACCTCCAATTCGGAAATCCTGCCACTAAGCGTAACAATCTCCCCCTCAAGCCTAGCCTTGTCACCTCCAAGCACAACAATCTCCCCCTCAAGCCTAGCCTTATCTTTCCGCAAATTCTGCGTAGCCTTGCCATGCAGCTTAATCACTTCCTCGACAATCCGCGCCTCCAAGCCAAGTGCCACAAGTGTTTCCCTGTCCATTTCTCACCCCCTCTCTACAATCTAGTGACGGTTAATCGTAGGGGCGAGGCTTGCCTCGCCCGACCTACGCACGCTCTAACGAAATCCCCCGACCCCTCCCAACCTCCGCACGCTCTGACGAAATTCCCTCCACCCCTCCCGACCTCCGCACGTTCGTCAATTCGGGGCAGATAACGTCCATTAACGCAGAACGCGGCAACCTCGGGACGGACAAGTCCGTCCCCTACAAAAACCTGCCCCCAAAAAAACCTGCGAATCCTCACAGCAGACGCAATATTTTAATCTGCGTTTCTTTCCTGCCGTACCACGCTCCCTCTGTGCCTCTGTGTGAAAAAATCTTTTTGACAAATAATGAACGCAGGTAAAGCGTATAACGTCCTTATCGTAGGGGACGGATTTATCCGTCCCGAGGTACGCACGCTCGTCAATTCGGGGACGGATAACGCCCATTAACGCAGAACAAGCCAACCTCGGGACGGACAAGGTCGGCGTGCGGCGTTGTCTAAGAAAACCACTTAGACAACACCTTACTGCCTGCTTGCCCGTCCCTTACAAAACCGCCCCCCGACCCCTCCACCCTCCAACATCCTCCGCACCCGTCTACTATTTTTTAACGCGGTTCTTGTTCCGCGGACGAGTGTGGCGTTCACGAACAAACGCACAAAGCCAAAATGTGTAAATTAAACACAGATTCAACGGATTCTCACGGATTACACGGATTCGCTCGTGCAAAAGTCCACCCATGCAAAAATCCGCGTAAATATGCGTGAGATTGGCTAGTGCAAAAATCCGCATAAATCTGCGTGAGATTAGCTAGTGCAAAAATCCACCCACGCAAAAATCCGCGTTTCATGTCTGCCGTGTCACACTCCCTCTGCTTTGTGCCTCTGTGCGAACTACTGTGTGAAAAAATCTTTTAACCTAAAAAACGAAGCTCTACATTTTATCTACATTCATTATTTGTCAAAAAGATTTCTCCACACAGTAGTTCGCACAGAGGGAGCGTGGCACAGCAGACAATAAAATGTGAGTTTAAAGGTAACTAAACACGGATTTAACGGATTTTCACGGATTACGCGGATTGGCTCGTGCAAAAGTCCGTTCGTGCAAAAATCCACCCATGCAAAAATCCGCATAAATCTGCGTGAGATTCGCTAGTGCAAAAATCCGCCCATGAAAAAAATCCACCCATGCAAAAATCCGCGTAAATCCGCGTTTAATCTCTTTCAAAACTAAGGAAACTACACGCGTTTGCCATTCATTTATTTGCCATTCATGCGTTTGCCGCGTTCCTAGCACATAAAAATAAGGGCATAGCCCCTTTTCCCCGACTTGGTTGATGTTTTGCGTATAACACAAAACATCAACGACTTGGTAGGAATATCGCCCCAAGCCTTGCCAACTCCCTAACACATAAAATCAGCATTACCCCAAGCCTCAACCTCCCCCTTACAATAAAAAAAAGCCCATATACATAGGCTTTTCTGTTTACCAACAATAAAACTCTACAATGGAAAGGCGCTAAAACCACTCACTAGGTCGTCTGCCCGCTGCTTTTCCTCGGCAGTCATTATTTTGTCCCATTCCTGGCGTGCCGCTCTCATTCTGTTTTCATATTGGATTTGGCTCTCATCCTCGCGGCGGTCGGTTTCATCAAAACCCAAATGAACCACCGTTCGTTCAATCATCATTGCATTGCTCATTTCGCACCTCTCCTTTCTCTATTTTCCAGCCCATATAATTTGCTATATAATTAGCAAAAATTTCGCTTTTTTCGTATTCGCATTTAGTTTCCATCTTAGGATGTTCCCTTATGCGGTCTTTAATATTATGAAGCTCAACCAAAGACATCTCCCTTGTGTCGGGCTTCTCGCGCCAAAGAATATACACAACACCGCTGTGGGCTTGGGCGGCTAGGCATTTCGCATCCTTTGCGAGCATAAAAGCCTGCAAATCCCTTACGGAAAACGGGGTATTGTTGGGGTGATTGTGTACGCCGATATAGCCCTTTCTGTCTGGGGGCAAAAACCACCCTACCTCGTTTGGTTGTCCGTCTGTCCTAGGAGGGTAAGCCTCGCCCGATTGTCCGCAGATTGTTACACAATGTTCATGCTGGGTTTCTATCCCTTTTCGCACAACGTACTCGTGGGCTTTGACGACTGTTTCTAGCACGGTAGGTTTAAGATTTAGTGGACTGTACAGCTTTTTAAGTTTGTTTTTTTTAAGCCTATTAGCTGTACCAAAGAACCCACCTATCCCCACAGATTCTATCACGCACCGCAACCCCCCGTCAAGACAAACACATCAACATATCACGGCACAGTGTGACATCACGTTGATTTTGTCGCATTTTAATATAGTTTGCGACAATTGTCAATACTATGCACGGACAACACTATGCCACGAACAAACGCACAAAGCCAAAATGTGTAAATCAAACACAGATTCAACGGATTTACGCAGATTTTCACGGATTTTATCTAGCGTGTTTTTTTATCATGGATTGCGGATTTCCCACGAACGAATCCGCGAAAATCCGCGCAAATCCGTCAAATCCGCGTTGCATAAATCTTTTGTTAAACCACAGGTTAAGGGGAATCGCAGGTTCTTGTAGGGGACGGATTTATCCGTCCCGAGATATGCACGCTCGTCAATTAGGGGCAGGCAACGTCCCATCAATTTGGTACGTGCAAACTGCGGGACGGGTAAACCCGTCCCCTACAAAAAACCAACAAAACGCCCATTCCTCGCACTCGAAATGTGTAAACTAAACACGGATTTAACGGATTTTCACGGATTACGCGGATTCGCTCGTGCAAAATTCCATTCGTGCAAAAATCCGCATAAATCTGCGTGCCGACATTCCCACCAAAAAAATGTCGCCAAAAAGCGGCAATGCCCCCATCAAAAAGTATCAACTACTCTGCGTGACGACATTCCCACCACACTCCGCCGTAGAAAAGGGGCTATGCCCCATGCCTCCCACACAAAACCCCATCCAACCCCAAAACACTCTCCAACCCAACACCTCTATCAACCCAGCCCTGCAAAACCGTACTTTTCTCCACATCAGTCATCTCGCCCACACACAGCTTAAACGGCCGATACCCGACCCGATTTACCGCCACGCCGGCACATTCCGCCACCGCCAAAATAAACTGCTCCAGCTCGCCCCAAATAATGCCAATCTTCAAGTCCTCCTGCGCCTGGCTCGACAAAATCGCCGCCTGCGAAACACTCGCCCGCCCCGCCAAGCTGTCAGTATTCACCGCCATTGCGTCCCGAAAAATAGCCCCTTGGGATTGTTGTCAAGAGGAACTTTTCTGTACAGGGAAAAAGCCTAGCAAGAATGGCTTAATACCGCCATTCGCTAGGCTTTAAGATTTTTCATAACCAAACCACCAAAAACGCCCGAATATCATGGGCGTTTTTTAATTACAATCATGGCAGTCACAGCAAGCACATTTTGAAACCGTGACTAAAGGGGAGGCGCTACGTGCCGAAACAAGAAAGCACGAAGCGGTTTAAATCAAAGCTGTCACGGCTTCAAAGTATGCTTGATATAAAGATTACGTGAGAATTATAGGCTATTTATTTCTTGTAGCTGTCGTTCTTTTTCGGCTTCTAAAAAGCCATTATCGAGAGAAATAATTATACAATCCTCGCACATACCCAAAGAATTGACTTCTATTTGGGCTAATTGGCATATGTTCTTTTTGCTGTATATGCAATAGTTATTTTCGCAAGTCATAGTCAAATCCCCATAATAAAAAATTATGTTTTCAGCAATCGCCTAAACAGATTAGCTGTGACTGTGATTATAACCAAACTGTGTGTACTTTGTCAAATAACATCTAAATAGATTGGTCATAAGTTTAATGGGGCATACTACAATTAGCTAAAAAGAAAGGTGGGTTAAACTTGAACCTACAATTTTTGGAGTATGCGGAATACCTTGACTTTTTTTCTGCGAGGATTTCAAAATTAAGAACGGCAAAAAAAATATCAGCAAGAGAAATGAGCCTTTCTCTAAGCCAAAGTAAGGGATATATTACAGCCATTGAGCGGAAGCAAAGTTTACCCTCAATGTTTGTTTTCTTGAAAATCTGTGATTACCTCGACATTTCGCCGAGAGATTTCTTTGATGACGAAGTAGAATATCCCGAAACACTAGGCAAGTTAATAGCAAACCTACAAACCCTAAATCGACAAGAATTAGAAAGTGTGGTTGGAATAGTTGATGTAATCGTAAGACAAAAGGGATAACTGCAACAGCTACGCTACTTGCCTAGAGCGTGTTCCCGTTGTATTGGGAACACGCTCTAGGTCGCCCCCTACCGCCACTCAACAATACTATGCGTAAACCCTCCGAATGTAGCCGTTATTAAAACTTCTCCGACATTCCCCGAGTTTGTTTCTTCTATCGTACGACTTGCACCTCGCGTACCCTCACCTAGTATTACCTCAACGCCATTCTCAAACAGTGCGTAAATGTCAACAAATCCATTAAGGGGGCCGCCACCGGGGCGTACTTCAATGCCTATCATATCGTCCGCATTAAGAACTTTTACAGGCAAAGTGCCTAAAGGCGTTTCTGTAAAAAACGCGCTAACCTCGGAATCCTCGGTAGGCACAACAAAAGTAGCGTTTATGATTGATTCACCCTGTCCTAATGCGTCAAGGATATTGGCGATACTTTCTGCGTAGTTATATGGCGAACGCCAGATATTTTCGTCAATTTCCTCGTCCTCGTCAATCATGCTGTAGTCGTTGGGAATTATTGCTATATTCGTATCGCCGTATAGTATAGGCACTATGTCGGAAATCACACTAGACGATACGGCTAACGGCTCGTATTCCTCTGTTTCCATAAATTCTGCCCATACTATCTGCTCGCTCATAGCCCTTACTTCATTTTCTGCGAACTCAAGGTTTTCTATCCAAAGGTTCAAATACGGGCTATCTACTATTTCGATATCCCATCCCGTGTTAAGATAAGCGTTTATTAGTATAGGGGCAGTGTGGCTTACATTTCGCCCCTCTTTAGTACCGGGTCTAATAATTGCCAGTTCGTCAGGGAAAAATTCTATTCTTTCGACATAGCCTTCCTCGACTGTAATTTCTTTTTGTGCTGTATACCCCTTATATTCGGCGGTAATTGTGGCTGTGCCTACTCCCGCCGCACGTAAAGAGCCTCGTTCGTTAATATATATTACGTCCTCGTTGCTAGAGTGCCACACCAATTCAGCATCGCTATATTTAGATATTGTAACTACGCCCCCCAATACTAGTGGATTTTCAAAGCCATACTCTGCACCATACGACTCGTACTGTTCATGCGTTATATTTAGAAAAACATTTAAACCCCGTTGTTCATCCCTTTCAATCCACGGAAAAAAATATGATGTTACGTGTGAGATTTCTATATGATGTATATTCTCCCTTTCTACAACATTGGGGTCAGGGTATACAATTTCTCCGCGTTCGGCTTGGGTGTTGTTAATGCTTGCAGCTTCCACTGGGCTGTCGATTTCTACGTTTGCAGCTTCCGTTGGGCTGTCAATTTCCGCATTTACATCTTCCGTTGAAATTTCGATTTCTGTGCTTACATCTTCCGTTGGAATTTCGATTTCTGTGTATGGGAAATCATTGAGAGCCTGTATGGCATTGATAATAGCAGTTACGCTAAACACGCCTATGCCCAAAACCAATATTATTCCCAACACATTGTAAAGCACTTTGCGGCTTTCTGAATTTTTCATAGTGAGCCTCCTAGTTTTTTATTCTATCCACGACCATGAATAGTCCTGTAACATTTCGGAACGTGCAACTCTGCCGATATGAGCCGAGGTTATTGCTTGCTCCCCCCGCCCTGTTCTTCTAATATTTGACCAAATTCTCTGCCCCGAAACTATCGGGCCGCTGTTGGCTGGTCTATAAGCGCTTTGCTCCACCGTTGTAACGATTAGGCTTCCCTCTATTTCGTCGCAGGGTTCTATCTTGTATACAATCATTGTATGATTGCCCGAAGCGTTTATAAAATCTCCAGGGGACAATCTAGCCAAACGGTGGCGAAGCGATTCGTTCTCGTCCTGTCTTACTCTTGGAAAGCGTGTGTCACTGTGAAGTCCAGCCGTGGTATAACGCTCCACTGGTGCAGTTGTCAGTTCGCGGTCAACTGCAAGAATTGGAGCAATAGCAATACTAACGAATCCCGAACAGTCTGTGCCGTATGCTGGCATATACCCTATATGCACATCACCATCGTATCTATCAACAGTGGAAAAAAAGTTTGTTCTGTTATTAAGTGCTTCATCAAAAGACAGTGGCGCGTTGACGCTCCACGGTACTTGTGATTGATGGCTTGTAACCTGTGTGCTTTGCGTATAGGGGATTCCTTCATACGTGTTATTAGGGCTAAACGTATACGGATTAGGCGTAGGATTCTCGGATAAAAAGGTATTCCACCCTACTAAGGACTTTTCAGCGGGTATTGTCCATTTATAGCTATTCATAGCTAAGGCACGGTTTATAATCGTTTGACGTTGAGAGCCGAGCCGTATCTTAAATTTCCTAGTTGCGGTACGCACGACACTGCCTATAGTTGCGTTTACTGTAAATTCGTATTCATGCCCCTCATAAAAATATCCGTAGGGTATTCGTCCAAAATCAGCAGTAAATGGCGGAATATCTTTAAAAACGTACATACCCACAGAGGTATTAAACAGTGAAATGGTGTATGTCGCACTAGGTATCTGTGTCCAGTGAATGGCTATATTATGTGGTGCTGGTCTTGAAAGAATTTCGCCGTCAAAACTTGGGTAATCAATATTTAATTGCGGTATCCACCTAGCCCAATAAGTGGTATTGCCCGTTACTATAGTGTTTTCAGTTACTTGCGTACCGCCTGTTTGGTTTGGTGTGGTAAACCAACCGCCGAAGTCAAAGTCTAATCTTCGTGGCGTAGGCGGTAAAGTGCCAACAACAGAACCGCCCCCACTTTGTTGCGGTACGTTTTTTGTAAGCGTTGTACCAGTCCCGACTGTACCGCCGTTGGCATCAAAGATAATCCTATAGCTGAAAAGCCACGAGAAAAAGCCCGATAGGGTCGGGCGGTTGGTTATAGTGGATAAGGGCGTGGGGCGTGTAAAATTAAATATACCACCGCCCGATACCGTAGCCGTCATTTGTGAAAAGCCTGTTATTTCGTCCTCGTGAGCGCTTCCTATCTCACCCTCACTAAGCCCCCCAACCCCCTCCGAAAACGTCAAATCCCCAACATGTACCCAGCCACTAGTAGTCTGTGCGTACAACGCTCCGCTCTGTCCGCCGCCGCTCATGTTTCGCAACATTCCCATGTACACGTTCCTAAACGTGCCATACGATGGCACAGTGGCAGAGGTTACGTATATTTCTGCGTTGTTCGCGGAATCGTAGTACATAAGCCAACTAACGCCGTTAAGCGGATTCTGCA